>Ga0070682_100000140_pt1 | contig 57399 bp, 57 predicted proteins | sample KBSC63LmetaG_FD_64668 | JGI IMG/M metagenome (GOLD analysis project Ga0070682, IMG submission 64668) | Corn rhizosphere microbial communities from Kellogg Biological Station, Michigan, USA - KBS C6-3L metaG | ecosystem: Host-associated > Plants > Roots > Rhizosphere | place: USA: Michigan...
CGCGCCACTCCTGGGTGATCCGGTGAGAGACCGAGACCGACACCCCGGGCAGCGTCCCGGCGACGATCTCGGCCGCGCGGCGCTCGTGCTCCGGGTTCCGGAACGAGAACAGCAGCGAGACCGCGATCGACTCCACGCCCTCCTGGCCCAGGCGCCGCGCCGCCGCGCGCACCGCCTCCTCGTCGAGAGCGACCAGGACCTCGCCCCGCGCGCCGATGCGCTCCCCCACCTCGAGGCGCCGGCCCCGCGGCACCAGCGGCGTCGGCCGCCGGTAGAGCACGTCGTACATGCGCAGGAAGTTGCCGCGCCCGATCTCGAGGACGTCGCGGAAGCCCTCGGTGGTGATCAGGCCGGTGCGCGCCCCCTTGCCCTCCAGCAGCGCGTTGATCCCGATGGTGGTGCCGTGGATCGCGAGCCGGCAGTCCTCCAGGCGCGCGCCCGCCTGGTCCACGCAGCGGAGAATGCCCTGCAGCAGGTCCTGGGGAGTGGAGAGCGCCTTGGTGTCCACCACCGCACCGGTCGCCTCGTCGAGCGCGACCAGGTCCGTGAAGGTGCCGCCGATGTCGATGCCGATCCGGAGAGCCACTGTGTTTGCCGGAGTATAGGGCGCGCGGGCCCCGGGTCGCAAGCGTATCGGCCGCTCGTGGTACGCTCCCCGCGTGAGCGCGATCGGCTTCGAGATCCCTGTCGACATCCGGCGAATCGTCGCCGGACTCGAGCGCTTCGTGCGTGCGGAGGTGCTCCCCCGCCACGAGAAGCACGCCGGCCTGCTCGACGACCCGCGGAAGCGCTACACGCCCGACGGCCGCTACGTGCCCGCCGTCGTCGACCTGATCCGCGAGGTCCGCGTGGCCTCGGCGGACGCGGGCTACTTCAACCTCTGCGTGCCGGTGGCGATGGGGGGCCTCGGCCAGGGCCACCTCGCCTACTACGTGGCCTGGGAGGCCATCAACCACCTCTGCGGGCCGCACCACTGGCTCGGCACCTTCGCGCTCGCCCACTGGGCCTTCGGCCCGAGCGTGGTGCTGGAGCAGCTCACCGACGTCGCGCGCGAGCGGGCCCTGCCCGGCCTGGTCTCGGGCCGCCAGTCGATGTGCTTCGGCCTCTCCGAGCCGGGGGCGGGCTCCGACGCCACCATGATCGCGACCCGCGCGGTGCCGGACGGCGACGGCTGGCGCATCAGCGGGCGGAAGATGTGGACGTCCAACATCACCTTCGCGGACTGGATCGTGGCCTTCGCGGTGACCGATCCTGCGCGCGCCGCGGCCAAGCGCGGAGGGATCAGCGCGTTCCTCGTGCCCACCCGCGCCCCCGGCTTCACGCTGGAGCGGGTCACCCTGCTCCAGGGCGACATCGGCGGCGCGGAGGGCGAGTCCACCTTCGACTCAGTCCGCGTCGAGCCGTGGCAGCTCGTCGGGCCGCTCCACGAGGGCTTCCGCATCGCGCTGGTCGGGGTCTCGCTGGGACGCGTCTACAACGCGGCCCGCGCGGTGGGCCTCGCCCGCTGGTCGCTGGAGAAGGCGGTGGCCTACGCGGGGCACCGGATCGCCTTCGGGGTGCCGATCGCCGAGCACCAGGGCGTGGCCTTCCCGCTCGCGGAATCCGCGATGGAGGTGCACGCCGCGCACCTGGCCGGGCTCAACGCGGCGATGCTGCTCGACCGCGGGGAGCGGGCCATCAAGGAGCTCTCGATCGCCAAGGCCTACGCCGTGGAGGTGTGTCTCAGAGCCGTCGACCGCGCGATCCAGACCCACGGCGGCATGGGGCTCACCAACGAGGTGGGGCTGGTGCACGCCTACAACACGCTGCGCATCATCAACATCGCCGACGGCACCAACGAGATCCTGCGGCGCACCATCTTCCAGCAGATGGCCCGCGGCGACCTCGATCTCTGAGGCGGAGGGCTCCATGCGATTCGACGGCAAGGTGGCGCTGGTGTCGGGCGCGGGCTCCGGCATCGGCCGCGCGACCGCAATGGGTTTCGCGGCGCGGGGCGCGAGCGTGGCGGTGGCGGATCTGGATTCCGCCAAGGCGGAGGCGGTGGCCGCCGAGATCGCCACCGCGGGCGGCAAGGCCCTCGCGATCACGGCGGACGCGGGCACGCCGGCGGGCATCGACGCCATGGTCGGCGGCACGGTGCGCGCCTTCGGCGGGCTCGACATCCTCCACAACAACGCCTTCGGCAACCTCGCCCTGCCCCCGGGCAAGAGCCGGCTGGCCTTCACGGGCGATCTGGACGACGCGGTATGGACCCACACCATCGATCTCGGCCTGACCGGCGTCTTCCGCGCCACCAGGCGCGCCATCCCCGAGCTGCTCGCCCGCGGCGGCGGGGCCATCGTCAACACCGCGTCGATCTCCGGGCTCTTCGCCGACTACGCCATCGCCGCCTACAACGCGGCCAAGGCCGGCGTGATCAACCTGACCCGCGTGACCGCGATCGAGTACGCGGGTCGGGGCATCCGTGTGAACTGCGTGTGCCCGGGCGCCATCGACACGCCGCTGCTGCGCCCGTCGCTCGGCATCCCCCGCTTCGCGGAGGCCACCGTCGGGATGATTCCGATGCGGCGGCTCGGCCGGCCGGAGGAGATCGCCAACGTGGTGCTGTTCCTGGCCTCGAACCTCGCCTCCTACGTCACCGGCGCCGCATTCGTGGCCGACGGCGGCCTCACCGTGCAGACCGGCATGCCCTCGCGCATCCCGCTTCCGTGATCGCGGGCCCGGGCGCGCCCAGATCCGATCTACTCGATCACCTGGTCCGCCCGTGTCAGCAGTGACGGCGGAATCGTCAACCCCAGCGCCCTGGCGGTCTGGAGGTTGATCACCAGCTCGAACTTGGTGGGCGGCTGGACCGGCAGGTCGCCGGGCTTCGCGCCCTTGCGGCTGGTCCGGGCGGAGGGCGAGCTGCCGTCGAGATATCCGATGCGGACGATTCTGCCATTCTGCGATTGCGCCCTGGCGATGAGCGGAGCGGTCAGTACAGCGCCTGCGACCGTGCCCACGAAACCCGACGATCCAAGTCGCCCTCCCGCTGGCGAGAGCTGGAGCGACCGGCGATTCCGGACGGCTAGCGGGACGACCTCACACCAGAGCGCGGCTCAGAGCGACCGGAGCCGGCTTGGACCTAGCCGGTCGGCGTGGAGCAGCCCCGCCCGAACAGGCCCAGGAACAGCGCGATACCGAAGAGGGCCAGCGCGCTGTTCAAGAGCACCCCGAGGAGGTTGGAGACGAACCGGGACGAGCGACGGCGTGCGCGGCGGCGGCGCCGTGGCCTACCAGAGCGGCCGGAAGGAGCGAGGGCCGGGCGGAAGCTCATGGCGAAAACCTCCTCAGTCCACGCTAGCATCACCGCCCTCGAAAAATGCCCGTCTTGGAGCGGACCGGGGCCTGCCCGTGCGCTATGATCCCGGAACCATGACACGGGGCCCCGGCGCGTGAGGTTTCAGGGACAGGTCGCGCTGATCTCGGCGGCGGGCGCGGGCATCGGCCGCGCCACCGCGCTGATCATCGCCCGCGAGGGCGGCACCGTGGTTGGCGTCGACGTGGACCCGGTCGCGCTCGATCGCCTGACCGCCGACGTGGCGGGCGCGGGTGGCCGCGCGCTCGCGCTGCAGGCCGACGCCCTCGACGCGGCCGCCGTGGAGGGTGTGGTCCGCCGGACGGTCGACGCCTACGGCCGCATCGACATCCTGGTCAACGCGGTGGGCGGCAGCACCATCGTCAGCCGGCCCGCGGCCACGCTCGACGAGCTCAGCCTGGAGGAGTGGCAGGCCCTGCTCCACTTCAACCTCACCGCGACCTTCCTGCTCAGCCACGCGGTGGTGCCGGTGATGAAGAGGCAGGGCGCCGGCAAGATCGTCAACCTCGCCTCCATCGCCGGGCGCGGGGTGAGCCAGTCCAGCTCGAGCGCGTACGCCACCGCCAAGGGCGGCATCATCGCGCTCACCCGCAAGCTGGCCTTCGAGCTCGGCCCCCACGGCGTCACCGTCAACGCCATCGCCCCGAGCCTCACCCTGTCCGAGCGCATCCGCCCCCACTGGGATCGCCGCTCGGCCGACGCCCAGGCCGCCGAGATCCGCCGGACGCCGCTCGGGCGGGTGGCCACCCCGGAGGACCAGGCCCGGGTCATCTGCTTCCTCGCCTCCTCCGACGCCGACTTCGTGACCGGCGTCACCATCGACGTCACCGGCGGTCAGTAGCCGGGCGCGGCAAGTTGACAAGGGCCCGGACGGGGGCATAGGGTTCCGCAAGCGCTTCCACCCGGATGCCAGGAGCCATTTCATGGCCGAGATCCTCGGGCTGGGCATGACGCACTATCCGCCGCTCACCGGCCTGGACCAGAACATGGCCGGCATCCTGCGCCGCGTCCTCCAGGACCCCGGCCTCCCCGAGCGATTCCGCGACCCCGCGAGCTGGCCCGCCCCCATGCGCGCCGAGTACGCCAACGACGGCGGAACCGCCAGCGCGGCCGGACACCGCGACGCCCTGCTCCACCACTTCCGCAAGCAGCGTGCCCTGCTCGACGAGTTCAGTCCCGACGTGGTGATCATCTGGGGCGACGACCAGCACGAGAACTTCGTCGACGACGTGATTCCCCCGTTCTGCGTGCTGGCCTACGACCAGGTCGAGGCCCGGCCGTGGCAGCGGCGGGGCGCCGGTCCCAACGTGTGGGGCGAGCCCTCGGAGACCGCGATCCGGATCACCGGCCACCGCGAGGCGGGCAAGTACCTCGCGAGCGGTCTCCTGGAGCAAGGCGTGGACATGGCCTACGCCTACAAGCCCCTGCACCACCCGGGGCTGGCCCACGCCTTCCTCAACACGATCATGTTCCTCGACTACGACCGCGTGGGCTTTCCCTTCCCGGTCGTCGCCTTCCAGGTGAACTGCTACGGGCGCCGGGTGATCGCCCAGCGCGGCGGCCGCGGCAGCCTCGCGACGCCGACCCCGGAGGCGGATCTCGATCCGCCGTCGCCGTCCCCCCGGCGCTGCATGGAGGTGGGCGCGGCCACCGCGCGGGTGATGCGGGACAGCCCGTGGCGCACCGCCCTCATCGCCTCGTCGAGCTGGTCGCACGCCTTCCTCACCGACAAGAACTACCAGCTCTATCCCGACATCGAGGCCGATCGGCGGCTCTACGAGGCGCTCAAGATCGGCGACTACGAGACGTGGCGCAAGACGTCCCTCGCCGCGATCGAGGAGTCGGGCCAGCAGGAGATGCTCAACTGGTACATGCTCGCCGGCGCCATGGAGGCGCTCGGCCGGAAGCCCGACACGTGCTTCTTCCTCGAGACGTGGTCGTTCAACTCGAACAAGTGCTTCGCCACGTTCATGCCCTGACTCACGAGAGGAGCCCGGCGTGACCCCCACTTCCCCCTCGACGCCCCGCCTGCACGTCGCCGACACTCGCTCCGGAGGCGCCGCCCGCCTCAGCGGCGACATCCGGCACCTGATCCCGAAGCTCGGCCTGCGCAACTACTGGTACCCGGCCATCGAGGCCCGCACGGTCGGGCACCGGACGCCGCTGAAGGTCTCCCTGCTCGGCGAGGAGATCTGCCTCTTCCGCGGCGCGGCCGGCGACGTGGCCGCGATCCAGGACGTCTGCCCGCACCGGGGCGCTCGCCTGAGCGAGGGCGACTGCCACTACCGCGGGACGGTCGCCTGCCCGTATCACGGCTGGGTCTACGACGAGTCGGGCAAGAACGTCATGGTGCTCTCCGAGGGCCCGGGCTCGACGGTGTGCGGGAAGGCCGGCACCGAGGCCAAGGCCTATCCCACCCGCACCCTGAAGGGCCTGGTGTTCGTGTGGATCGGCGAGGGCGCGCCCGCTCCCATCGAGGAAGACGTGCCGGAGGAGTTCTTCGATCCGGGCACGCTGGTGCTGCTGGGCCAGGTCGACTGGCGCTGCAACTGGGAGGTCGCGCTCGAGAACTCGATGGACTCGCACGTGAACTACGTGCACCGCAACGCGGTGGTGGTCGCGCGCAGCGGCTTCATCGCCCGCGGGGCCCAGGGCGAGCACCCGATCTTCGTGGGCAACGGCTTCGGCGGCGACGTGGCCGAGAGCAACTACATGCGCCAGAACCCGCGGCAGGACGTCTACCCCGACGGCCGCCGCTGGCCCCGGACCACGTACCGGCGCCTGTGGACCTGGCTCACCCGGCCGCTGGCCGAGCGGGCGCGGCGCCACATCCCGCCCCCGCGCTCCGCGCGCTGGTGCGGGGGGCACCACCTGCCCGGCATGTTCCGGGCCGAGTTCGGCTGGGATCTGTACACCCGCATGTGCGTGCCGGTCGAGGAGAACGTGACGCGGGTGTGGTACTACCACTGCCTGCGGCCGAAGACCGCGCTGGCGCGGCTCGGCGAGCGGCTGGCCTACGCCCTGATCCACCGCTGGATCATCGAGTACAACTTCTCGCGGCAGGACGAGCGCGTGATGATCAACCAGCGCTACGACTCGCCGGAGAAGCTCTCGTCCACCGACGCCGAGGTCATCCAGTGGCGGCGCCTGGTGGTGACCAAGCACCTGGGTGGCCGCGACGCGCCGTTCGAGTACAGGAACCCGGACGGGCTCTCGCCGGACGCGGTGCCGATCGAGCGGGTCTCGGTGCGCTACCTGCAGGAGCAGCGCGGGAAGGCCGCGCGGTGATCTCGCGGCGGAGCCTCCTGCGCGGCGCGATCCTCGGCGCCGGCGCGATCGCGGCCGGGCTCGGCCGTCCGCGCCCGGCCCGCGCGGCCGGCGTCACGCCCGCCGACTGGCAGCAGGTGGTGGCGGCGGCCCGGAAGGAGGGCAAGGTCGTCGTCAACACCTTCCCCGGCGACGGCTACAAGCGGGCGCTGAAGGCCTTCACCCAGGCGTATCCGGACATCAGGCTCGAGCACACCGGCCTCCACTCGCAGGACTTCGCCCCGCGCATCATGCAGGAGCGGCAGGCCAGCCTCTTCACCTGGGACGTGGCCACCATCCCGACCAGCACCGCGCTCCAGGTGCTGCGGCCGGCCGGGGTCTGGGACCCGGTGCGCCCGCTCATCGTGCAGCCGGAGGCGCTGGACGACGCGGGCTGGGAGGGCGGCTTCGAGCGCGGCTTCGCGAACGTGAAGGACCGCGCGCTCGCCTACGCCTTCTGCGCGGTGCGGGGGGCCGGCATCACCATCAACACCGACCAGGTGAAGGAGGATCAGGTCAAGAGCCTGTCCGACCTGCTCAACCCCCGCTGGAAGGGCAAGCTCCTGCTGCCCGACGTGCGCACGATGGGCGACTCGTTCTGGTCGATGACCAGCGCGCGCCTCAACCTGGGCGACGACTTCATCAAGAAGCTCTTCGTGGACCAGGAGCCGGCGCTCAGCCGCGACAGCCGCCAGGTCGCCGAGTTCATGGTCCGCGGCCGCTACCCCATCGCGCTCGGGGTGAACCCGCTGCTGCTCAGCCAGTTCCAGAAGCAGGGCCTCGGAAAGAGCCTCAAGACCCTCCACTTCCCGGAGATGGACACGGTCAACTCCAGCAGCAGCGTGGTGTGGCTGGTGAACCGGGCTCCGCACCCCGCGGCGGCCAAGGTCTTCGTCAACTGGCTGCTCACCAAGGACGCGCAGGTGGTGTGGGCGCGTGAGGTCGAGACCAACAGCCGGCGCGTGGGGGTCGAGCCGGGCAACCCGCAGTTCGCGGTGCCGCGCGGGGCCAAGCTGCTGCAGGTCGACGCCGAGGAGAACCTGGCCGAGGTCGTCAAGACGCAGGACATCGGCAAGGCGGTCATCAAGTAGCGGAGCCGACGGTGGGCGATCGCCCCGGCGCCGGCGAGACGGTCCTCGCCCTCGATCGCGTCACGAAGCGCTTCGGCGAAGCGGCCGCGGTGGACGCGGTGTCGCTGTCGGTGCGCCGCGGCGAGGTCTTCACCCTCCTGGGGCCGAGCGGCTGCGGCAAGACCACGACGCTGCGCCTGGTGGCGGGGCTGGAGCGACCCGACGAGGGCGAGATCACCCTGCGCGACCGGCCGGTGGCCTCCCCGGCCCGGCACGTCTTCGTGGCCCCCAACCGCCGCAACCTCGGCATGGTCTTCCAGTCCTACGCGGTGTGGCCCCACATGACGGTGTTCGAGAACGTGGCCTATCCGCTCGAGCTGCGCGGGCTCGGGCGCGCGGCGGTGCGGGAGAAGGTGGAGCGCGTGCTCGACCTGGTGGGCCTGGGCGGCATGCAGTCGCGGCCCGGCACCCTGCTGAGCGGCGGGCAGATGCAGCGGCTGGCCCTCTGCCGGGCGCTGGTCTACGAGCCGGATCTCCTGCTGCTCGACGAGCCGTTCAGCAACCTGGACGCGAAGCTCCGCGAGCAGATGCGGGCCGAGGTGAAGCTCCTGCAGCGCCGTCTCGGCATCACGGTGCTGTTCGTCACCCACGACCAGGTGGAGGCCCTGAGCCTCTCCGATCGCATCGCGGTCATGCACGCGGGGCGCGTGGAGCAGGTCGGCACCCCGCGCGCGCTCTACGAGCGGCCCGCCTCCGCCTTCGTGCGCGACTTCCTGGGACAGACCGTGGTGCTGTCGGGCCGCGTCACCGCCGACCAGAACGACGGCTACTTCTCGGTGGCGTTCAACGGCCCGCTCGCCGGCCGCACGCTGGCCGGCCGCTGCGCCGCCGCGTCCCTCGTCCCCGGCGCGGCGGCCACCGTGGCGATCCGGCCCGAGGACATCCGGATCGCCCCCGACGATCCGACCCGGAGCGAAGTCCCGCACCTGCTCGGCACCATCGACGCGCTCGCCTTCGTGGGCGACCGCTACGAGGCCCGGGTGAGCCTGGGCGACCACTGCATCGTGCTCCTGCTCACCCGCGCGCGCGAGTGGCGGGAGGGCGAGCGGGTGCGCCTCGGCTTCCCGCCCGAGCGGGTGAGCGTGTGGCCGGCCTGAGCGGGGTCCTCGCGACCGCGCGGCCGCGCCGCCTCGAGCTCGGAACCGTCCTCTGCACCCTCGTCCTCGCCGCGGTCGGCCTCTGCGTGGTGTTCCCGCTCGTCCTCGTCGCGCTCCAGAGCCTGCAGGTGGCGCCGCCCGGCCAGCCGGCCCGCTACGGGCTCGACGGCTGGCGCGCCGCCCTCGGCGAGCCCGGCCTCCGCACCGCCCTCGTGAACACCCTCACCGTCACCCTCGCCCGCCAGCTCACCTCGCTGCCCCTGGCGGTGCTGGTGGCGTGGCTGCTCGCCCGCACCGACCTGCCCGGGCGCCGCGGGATCGAGTTCGCGTTCTGGGCCGCGTTCTTCCTGCCCCCGTTCACGGTGACGCTCTCCTGGATCCTGCTCCTCGACCCCGAGTACGGCCTGGTCAACACCGCGCTCGCCGCGCTGCCGCCGCTCCACGCCGCTCCGTTCAACATCTACTCCTTCTGGGGCATCGTGTGGGTCCACGTGATCACCGGCTCGCTCACCGTGAAGGTAATATTGTTGACCCCCGCGTTCCGCAACATGAACGCGGTCTTCGAGGAGGCCTCGCGGGTGGCCGGCGCGGGCACCCTCCGCACCGCGCTGCGCATCACGGTGCCGGTGATGGCCCCCGCCATCCTCTCGGTGCTGCTCCTGGGCACGATGGTGTCGCTTCAGACCTTCGAGGTGGAGCAGGTGCTGGGGCTGCCGTTCCGCTTCTTCGTGTTCAGCACCACGATCTACGACCTGCTGGTCACCCGGGTGCCGCGCTACGACGCGGCCACCGCGCTCGCGGTGCTGATCCTCCTCGCGATGCTGCCCCTGGTGCTGGCCCAGCAGTGTCTCACCCGCGGGCGCCGCTACACCACCGTCACCGGGCAGTTCCAGCACCGCGTGCACGCCCTCGGGCGCTGGCGACTACCCGCCACCCTGCTCGCGGGCGCGCTGGTGGTGGTGGTGCTGGGGATCCCGGTCACCTTCGCCGTGCTCGGAACGTTCATGAAGCTCTTCGGCTTCTTCAACGTGCCGGAGCCGTGGACCCTCGCCAACTGGCAGAACGTCCTCGGCGACGACCTCTTCCTGCGCTCGCTCCGCAACACGGTCGTGCTCTCCCTCGGCACCGCGGCGGCCGCGATCGTGGTGCACTCGCTGATCGCCTACATCGTGGTCCGCACCCCCTACGGGGGCCGGCGCCTGCTCGACTTCGTCTCCTGGCTGCCCTTCACGGTGCCGGGCATCATCCTGGGCCTGGCGCTGCTCTGGCTCTTCCTCGGGGTCGGCGCCCTGCGGCCTCTCTACGGCACCACCGCCCTGCTGGTCCTCGCGGGGATCGTCGCGGGCATGCCGCTCGGGGTGCAGATCATCCGCAGCGGCCTCCTGCAGCTGGGCGGCGAGCTCGAGGAGGCTTCCCGCATCGCGGGCGCCTCCTGGTGGACGACGTACAGAAGGATCATCCTACGGTTGATGATGCCGACCCTGCTCGCGGTGGGCATGATCACGTTCGTGGGCACCGCGCGCAACATCGGGAGCTTCGCGCTGCTCACCACCAGCGCCAACCGGCCGCTGTCGATCCTCCAGCTGGACTACGTGGCCCAGCGCAAGTTCGAGGAGGCAGTGGTGGTGGCCTGCATCATCATGCTGGTCTCGCTCGCGGGGGCGCTGCTGGCGCGCCTGATCGGGCTGCGGAGCGGCGGACTCGGCTAGACTCCCGTCGACCACCCCTCACCCCTGCCCTCTCCCCTGAGGGGAGAGGGGGAAGGACGTCCATGATGCGACTCGGCGGGAAGGTTGCGATCGTGACCGGCACCAGCCCCAACATCGGCGGCGGCATCGCGGAGGGCCTCGGCGAGGAGGGCGCCATCGTGGCGTGCGTCGACGTGGCGGCCGACAACGCGTCCCAGTGCGCGGAGGCCATCCGCCGGCGCGGCGGCACCGCGCTCGGGCTCACCTGCGACGTCACCGACGAGGGCCAGGTGGAGGCGATGGTGGCCCGGGTGCGCGAGGCCCACGGGGGCGTCGACATCCTGGTCAACAACGCGGGCATCCTGGGCGGGCAGAGCGTGCTCGAGATGCCGCTCGAGCGATGGAGCCGCCAGATCGCGGTCAACCTGACCGGCACCTTCCTCTGCACCCAGCACGTGGCGCGCCTGATGGTGGAGCAGCGCCGCCGCGGCAGCATCGTGGTGGTCGTCTCCACCGCCGGGCATCAGGGCCAGGCGGGCAACATCGCCTACTCCACGAGCAAGAGCGGGCTGCTGAACTTCACCCGCGCCGCCGCGATGGACCTGGTCCACCACGGCATCCGGGTGAACAGCCTGACCCCGACCGCCACCGACACCGACGAGGCCGCCGAGCGCACGGTGGCGTGGGGACGGCCGCGCCCCGAGGCGCGGCGGCGCGGGCTCGACTTCGCCCGGATGGTGCCGATGGGCCGGCTGCCGAGCCCGCGGCACTACGCGCGCGCGGTGGTCTTCCTCTGCTCGGACGACGCGGAGATGATCACCGGCACCGATCTACGGGTGGACGCGGGGGCCATCGCCAAGTACTGGCCCTGGATCCCCCACGCCTGAGCGGCCAGCGGAACCTATCCAATCAGGGCGTCGGCGATCCGCGTCAGCTCCGTCACCATCTCGCTCTCCGATCGCGTGGTGGCCGGCCGCACGATGACCCGCGTGGCCCCCGCGTCGTGGAAGCGCCGGATCAGGTCGCGGTCCGCGGGCTGCCCGTGCACGGAGATGCTGATCGCGGCCGGATCCCGCCCCGCCTCGCGGGCGAGCCGGTCGAGCGTCGCCCGCCGCTCGCGGAGCTGCTCGGGGGTCACCCGGTTCGGCAGCCAGCCGTCGCCCCAGGCCACGATGCGCTCCAGCACCCGCGGGGCGTCGCCCCCCAGCAGCACCGGCGGGTGCGGCTTCTGGGCCGGCTTCGGGTTCGAGCGCACCGGCGGGAAGTCGTAGTACTTGCCGTGGTACTCGGCCTCCGGCTTCGTCCACAGCTCCTTCATGGCGAGGATCGACTCGCGGGTCTGGCCCCACCGGTGGTCGAAGTCGCCGCCCATCAGCTCGGTCTCCTCGCGGAGCCACCCCGCCCCGATGCCGAAGAGGAAGCGGCCGCCGCTGAAGAGGTCGAGCGTCGAGACCTCCTTGGCGAGCAGGAGCGGGTGCCGCTCCGGCACCAGCACGATCCCGGTGCCGAGCTTGATGCGCGTGGTGGTGCCGGAGGCCCGGGCCAGCGCCACGAAGGGGTCGACGAAGTGGTTGTAGCTCTCCGGGATCGCCCCGTCCGGGGAGCTCGGGAAGCGGCTCTTGGTGTGAACCGGGATGAACGGGTGCTCCGCGCACCAGAAGGACTCGAAGCCCAGCGACTCCGCGGTGCGGGCCATGGCCCCCACGTCGACGAGGTAGGCGGGCAGTGGGACCGAGATGCCGATGTTCATGGGAGCCTCCTCCGCGCGATCAGTCGAAGACGAGGCCGCCGTCGACGTTGAGCGACTGCCCGGTGATGTTGCGGGCCTCCGGCGAGGCGAGGAAGACCGCGAGGGCGGCCACGTCCTCCGGCTCGTTGGCGCGCCCCAGCGGGATCACCGCGTCGCGGCGCCGGCGCATCTCCTCCGCGGAGACCCCCTCGTCGCGGGCCCGCACCGCCAGGTTGGCCTCCGAGAGGGCGGTCACGGTCACCCCGGGGCAGATCGCGTTGACCGTGATCTTGTGCCGGGCGAGCTGGAGCGCGGCGAGCCGGGTGAGCGCGATCACCCCGCCCTTGCTGGTGGCGTAGATCGCGTTGGAGGCGCCCACGTACCCCTTCCCGGCGACCGAGGCGATGTTGATGATGGTGCCGCCGCCGCGCGGGATCATCTCGCGGGCCACTCGCTGCAGGCAGAAGAACACGCCCTTGCCGTTGACCCGCATGATGCGGTCCCAGTCCTGCTCGGTGAGGTCCATGATGCCGGCGCGCCGCGTGACCCCCGCGTTGTTCACCAGCACGTCGACGCGCCCGAAGGCCTCCACCGCGCGCAGCGCCATGCGGTCGATCGCGGCCAGATCGCCCACGTCGGTGTCGAGCGCGAGGCTCTTGCCGCCGAGCCCCGCCGCCGCGTCCGCGGTGGCCTTGGCCGCGCCCCCGTCCACGTCCGCGGCCACCACCCGCGCGCCCGCCCGCACCATCGCGAGCGCGATGGCGCGGCCGATGCCGTTGCCGGCGCCGGTGACGATCGCGACCCGGTCGGCCAGCACCACGTGACTACCGCCCGCCGCCCATGAAGCGCACCGGCTCCCGTCCCCGGAGCGCCGCGGGGGTGACGACCCAGGTGCCGCCGCACGCGGTGGAGGCCACCTTGCCCGCGGTGCGCGGACCGCCGAACGGCAGCGTGAGCCCGCTGGTGACCGCGCCCAGGATGCAGAAGCTCGCCTTCACCGGCGCGTACACCAGCGTGGAGGTGGCGCTGCCGACGCCGTAGGCGACCTCCTGCGCGGTGCTCTCCGCGCGGGCGGGCGCCGGAACCGCCGCGATCGCCACCGTGAGGGCCAGGACCAGGGTGATGCTCGTCGAGATCGTGCGCATGGCGATGCTCCTCTTCAACGGTCGAGCCAGGCCGCGACCAGCCGGCCGCCGTAGTCGTAGCCCAGGTTCGGGGCGTAGTTCTTGAGCGCCCCGTCCCACACCGCGACGTAGAGGCCGCTCGGCACGTGCACGTAGTACTGCTGCCGGGCGAGGTGGCGCTGGATGTCGTTGATGACGTCGCGCCGGGCCTTCACCTCCATGGCCCGCCGCTGGCGCACCAGCAGGTCGTCGAGCGCGGGGTCCTTCACGTGGCTGCGGTTGCGCGGCTCCCCGGTGTAGTACTGGCCGAACAGGAAGTTGTCCGGGTCGAGGAACGGGGTCAGCGGCCCGAACACGGTGGAGTCGAACTTCCCCAGCCGGCAGGTGGCCTGGTAGGCGCCGTACTCCTTCTGGTCCAGCCTGGCGTCGATGCCCACCGCCTTCAGCTGCTTGAGCACGAGCTGCATGGTGTCGACCAGCACCGTCGAGCCGTAGGAGTTGAAGCACACGCTGGCCGGGAAGCCGCTGGGATAGCCGGCGGCGGCGAGCAGGCGCCTGGCCTCGGCCGGATCGTGGCGATAGAACTTCGCGCCCTCGCCGAGCCGGTCGATGGGCAGCGCCCAGTCGGTGAGCGCCGCGGGCAGCGGCCCGTTGACGTTGCCGACGCCCTCCAGCGTGGCCTCGATGATCTCCTTGCGGTCCAGCGCGAGGCAGACCGCCTGGCGCACCCGCACGTCGCTCCACGGCTTCTGATCGGTGCGCATCGCGAGGTCGTTGACCACGTTCGAGGCGAACTCGACGGTCTGCAGATTCGGTCGGGTCTGGCGGAGCCGGTCCTTGATCTGCACCCAGTCGGTGCGGTTGATGGCGCCGGGGAACTCCCAGCCCAGGTCGTAGCGGCCGGCCAGGAACGCGGCCATCCGCGAGGCGTTGTCCTCGTCGATGCCGAGCTCGACCCGGTCGATGTAGGGCAGCCCGGCCACGAAGTAGCCGGGATGCCGCACCATGGTCAGCGACACGTTCGGGCGATAGCTCTCGAGCATCCAGGGGCCGGTGCCGATCACCGCCTCCGCCTTCTTCAGATCGCCCCACTTCTCCACGCACTCCCGGGCCACGACCGCACCCGCCATGGGACTCGCCACCATGTCGAGGAACCACGCGAACGGCTCCGAGAGGGTGAAGCGCACCGTGTAGCGGTCGACCGCCTCCACCTTGGAGATCGCCCGGTACATGGAGGCGTTGCTGCCCGCCTCGGTCAGCATCCGCTCGAAGGTGAACTTCACGTCTTCCGCGGTGAGCTCGCGCCCGTTCACCGGCGGCCTGGGATGGAACCGAACCCCGCGCCGGAGCTTGAACACGTAGGTGGTGTCGGTGGGCTGCGTCCAGGACTCCGCGAGATCGCCCTCGATCACCAGCGAGCCCGGCTTCACCGCGGCCCCGGCCCGGTAGCGGAGCAGGCGGCTGTGGGTGAACGAGATCGCCACGTGGGTCCGGTAGGCGTGCACGAGGCTCACGTCGAAGTGGGGCGGATCCCACGCCCGGATCGAGAGCGTGCCGCCGCGCCTGGGGGTCTGGGCGAGCGCGCGGACCGGCCGGGCGGCGAGCGCCGCGGCCCCGGCGCCAGTGGCGAGGAAGTCCCGTCGTGTCAGCATGGAGCGCCTCCGTCCGGCGCCGGTCCGTGTCAGCGAGCGGGCGCTCGGTGCGCCCGAGAATACAGGACGGCGGCCCGATCCGCTGGCGAATCCCGGCGCGAATCCTGTACGCTCGGAGGCCATGAGGCGGCGCCCCATCCGATGACCGAGGCCGAGGCGCTGGCGGCCCTGCGCGGCGACGACCCGGCCCTGGTGGCCCGCGCGGAATCCGCGCTCTGGCAGATGTGGTGTCACGCCGGCATCCCCGAGGTCGACCGGCTCTTCCGGGAAGGCGTGGAAGCGATGGAGCGCGGAGAGCTGGAGGCGGCGCTCCGCGTGTTCGGCCAGATCATCGAGCGGGCCCCCGGGTTCGCGGAGGGCTGGAACAAGCGCGCGACGATCCGCTACCTGGCGGAGGACTTCTCGGGCGCGGTGTCGGATTGCGAGGAGACGCTACGACGCAATCCGCATCACTTCGGGGCGCTCTCGGGTCAGGGGCTCTGCCACATGGCGCTCGGCCAGTACCGCGAGGCCGCCGCGCTCTTCCGCCGGACCCTCGCGGTCCACCCGAGCCTCGCCTCGGCGTCCCGCAACCTGGGGGCCGCGATGGGCGAGGCGGTGAAAGGCAACGGGCACTAGCCGCCGAGGGCGCGGCGAACGACGGTCATCAGGTCCTCGTCCGAGCAGGGCGTCGGCAGCCAGAGGCCGGGCGCGCCGGGGGAACGGGGGACGGTGCGGCTCGACATCACGATCACCTTCGCGGTGGGCAGGATCGGCACCAGCCGGAGGTCGAGCGGGTCCCCGTTCATGAGCTTGAGGTCCGCCGCCACCACGATCAGGCCGATTCCGGCCGCGTTCTGCTCGGCCATCCGCAGGGCCAGGAGCGGCTGGGGGCCGGCGTCGAGGACCGGGTGCCCGCTGCGCTCCATGGTCGCGAGGACCATCGCCCGCACCGACGGGTCGGCGACCGCGACCAGGACCGCGCTGCCCGGCGCGAGCGGCGCCGGGGCCGGCATCGCCGGGCCGGCGGGGATCCCCGCCGGCCGGGCGCCCGCCGAGAGGGGGACTCGCGCGATCTCCGCGGCCGCGATCGCAGCCACCGGGGCCGGCGGGGCCACCGGGGCGGGCGGAGCCGCGGCGGGGGATGCCGGCGCGAGCGAGGGACGCGGCGACGTGGCGGTCCTCGGGGTGACCGCGGCAAGGAAGTCGGGCTCCTGCGTGCCCACGAACATGCACGCGAGGCCGTCCGGATCGAGTCGCCACACCAGCGCCCGCGTGGAGACCGGCCGGCGGCCGGGCGGGCGCAGGGAGAGGCCGATCTCCATCCCGAGGGCGGGCCGCTCCTTGACGAGGATCTTGGCGCCGGAGGCGCTGACGTCGCGGGTGAGCCCCTGGATGCTACGGCTCCCGGCCGCAACCGTCACCAGCCACGAGACGCGCTGACGCTGGCAGCGGCGCTGCTCCTGATCGGGATCGAAGGACTTGCCCTGTGCGTGCCGCACGGCGGCCCAAATCGCAAGAATCGGGCCACGGCGGGGCTTCCGAATCTCGCGGGTATGGTTGGGATCGCGGGAGCACCGACCGGGTGCGTCAGGCTCCTGTCAGCGACACCGTCAGCCCGGCAGCAGGTCCAGCTGACGCGCCGCGGTCAGGATTGTCCGGGCCCGCTCGATGAACGGCAGGTCGATCATGCGGCCGTCGACCAGGAACGCGCCCACCCCGCTCGCCTCCGCGCCGCGCGCCGCCTCGACCACGCGCAGCGCCGCGGCGATCTCGGCATCGGTCGGGCGGAACACCGCGTTGGCGAGCGGGACCTGGCTCGGATGGATGCACGACTTGCCGATGAACCCGAGCCGGCGCGCCGCGGTCGCCTCGCGCGTGTAACCGTCGGGATCGCTCACCGTGCCGTAGACCGTGTCGCAGGCCCAGACGCCGGCCTCCGCGGCGGCCAGGCGCACCGCGACCTGCATGGCGTGCACCGCCGCGGCGTCGGCGCGGTCGATACCGAACGGCTCGAACAGGTCGCCGAGCCCCAGCTGGAGACCCGTCACCCGCGCGTCCGCGCTCGCGATCTCGGCCGCGCGCCGGAGCCCGCGCGGCGACTCGATGTTGACCAGGATCCCGATCGGCCGCTCCAGCCCGCGGGCCCGCTCCTGCCGCGCCAGCGCGACGGCGGCGGTCCGCACCTCGTCCGGGGACTCGGGCTTGGGCAGGTTGATCATGTCCACCGCGGGGCCGGTCACCGCGGCGAGGTCCGCCTCGAAGTGGGGCGTCGAGAGCCCGTTCACCCGGACGATCACCACCTTGCCGCCCGGCCGCGGCCCGGCCTGGGCGAGGAAGCCGACGAGGGCGCGGCGGGCCTCGTCCTTGCGCGACTCCTGGACCGCGTCCTCCAGGTCGAACGAGAGCGCGTCCGCCGGACCGGCCACCGCCTTCGCGAAGAGCTCCGGCCGCGAGGCGGGGACGAAGAGCTTGCTCCGCATCAACAGCCTCATCCGATCACCGCGCCCTCGCGGCAGAGCCGCTCGATCTCCTCGGGCGCGTAGCCGAGCCCGGCCAGGATCGCGCGGGAGTGCTGGCCCAGCTCCGGCGCGGTGAACGGCGCGGGCGCGGGGCCCCCGGGAAAGTGCACCGGGTGCGCCATGCCGCGATAGCGCCCGACTCGCCCGTGCTCGAACTCGGCCAGGATGCCCTCCGCGGCCACCTGCGGGTGCTCGAACATGTCTTCCACCGGGCGCGCCGCCGCGCACGGCACGCGCTCGCCCAGGTGCGCCTCCCACTCCACCGCGGTGCGAGCCCGCAGCGCCTCGCGCAGGCGCGGCACCAGGACGTGCTCGTGCTGCGCCCGCTTCCGCACCGTCTCGAAGCGCGGATCGCCGGCCAGATCGTGGAGGCCGGTCAGCTCGCAGAGGGCCTTCCAGAAGTGCGGGGTGTTGGCCGAGACGTACAGATGGCCGGCCTTGGTGGGATGCAGCCCGGTGATCCCGCCCGAGCGCATGTCGCGGGCCACCTCCCGCCCCTCCGCGTCGGCCCACACCAGGCGGGTGGCCTGCATGGTGAGCGCGCTGCGCAGCAGCGACACGCCCACCTGGCGGCCCACTCCGGAGCGCTCGCGCTCGAACAGCGCGGACGAGACCGCGAAGGCCAGCATCGAGGCGGCGTAGAAGTCGACCGCGGAGCCGTAGACGATCTCCGGGTCGCCCGGCTTGCCCTGCTCCACGCAGATGCCGCTCATGGTCTGGAGCACCTGGTCGTACCCCGCGCGGTCCCGGAGCGGCCCGCGCTCGCCGTAGCCGGTCAGCGCGCAGTAGATCAGGCGCGGGTTGATCGCCCTCATCGCCTCGTAGTCGATCCCGAGCCGCGGCGGCACCGCGGGGCGGAAGTTGTGGACGAGGACGTCGGCGCGCGCGACCAACCGCCGCAGCACCTCGAGGCCGGCGGGCCGCTTGAGGTCGAGCCCGATGCCGCGCTTGTTGCGGTTGACGCCGAGGAACGCGCGGCTCGCGTCCGGGAGCGTGGAGGGATAGTTGCGCAGGTTGTCGCCCTCCGGCGGCTCGACCTTGATCACGTGGGCGCCGAGGTCGCCCAGGAGGGTGCAGCCGTAGGGCCCGGCCACGTAGCCGCTCAGGTCCAGCACCGTGACGCCGCTGAGCGGACCGTGGCCCTCGCGGGCGTCGAGAGCGGGCGCGGTCATGCGCGGTATGATACCGTGAGCGAGCGATGCAGACGGTTTCCATCGGCGGGCCGATCGGCCGGCGCGCGTTCCTCGGCGCGGCGGCGTGGCTCCTGCTGTCGCGTGGCGAGGCCCGGGCCGCGAGCGTCGCCACCGTCTACAAGGATCCCACCTGAGGCTGCTGCCAGGCGTGGGTGGGCCACCTGCGCGCCGCCGGCTTCGAGGTGAAGGAGCAGAACGTGGACGCGCTGGGTCCGATCAAGCAGCGCTTCGGCGTGCCGGCCGCGCTCCAGTCCTGCCACACCGCGGTCGTCGATCCCTACGTGATCGAGGGGCACGTCCCCGCGGACCTGATCCAGCGGCTGCTCCGCGAGCGCCCCGCTGTCGTCGGGCTCGCGGTGCCCGGCATGCCGGTGGGCGCCCCGGGCATGGAGGCGCCCGGCCGGCCCGCCGAGCGCTACGACGTGCTGACCTTCGACCGGAGCGGCCGCACCACCGTCTTCGCGCGCCGCTAGGCGCCGCGGTCGGCCGCGGCGGCTGCGCTAGCCCTTGAAGAAGGCGAGCAGCTCCGCGTTCACCTGATCCTCGAGCGTGGCGCAGAGGCCGGGCGTGAGTAGATCTGCGTGCGGTCGGCGGTGGTCACGGGGCTCATGCGGGAGGCCTCGGTCCGCGCCGCGACCGCGTCACGCGGAAGCGGGAACGATCGTCTGGGTGCGGGAGCGGACGTGCGGTGCGAACTGGTACCAGCCGCGCATCGCCTGGAACTCGGGGGTCGCGGTGGCGGCCGGGCCGTCGAGCTCGTAGACGGTGGTGTAGATGCGCCGCGCGCTCTTCTCGGTCTTGCCGTGCGCGGTCTCCGAGACGTCCCCGGTCGACACGTAGCGGCGCCCGCGGCGCACCCCGGGGCAGCGCAGGGCGTCCGGCAGGTGCACGGTGTCGTACCAGCGGTTCCACTCCGCCTCCACCGCGGAATCGACCTCGACGGTGACGATGAGCAGGCAACCGGGGAGCAGGCAGCCGGGCAGGTCGGGCATGGCCCGGACTATAGCGCGGCCGCCCGATCTGCGGTAGCGTGCCGCCGGGAGGATCCGTCATGGCCGGCCTGCGCATCGCGCCGCTGCATCCCGCCCTGGGCGCCGAGGTCTCCGGGATCGACCTGTCCGCCCCGATCGACGAGGCGACCCGTGACGCGCTGGGCCGCGCGCTCGCCGAGCACCTGGCCCTGGTCTTCCGCGATCAGTCGCTGACCCCGGCCGGCTACCTCGCCGCGGCGGCCGCCTTCGGCCCGCCGATGCCGCAGCACTACTCCCAGCACAACATGCCGGACTTCCCGCTGATCGGGCTCATCTGGCACCGCAACGGCCAGCAGCCTGCCGAGCGGTGGCACACCGACCACACCAACCGCGAGCGCCCGCCCGCGGCCACCATGCTCTACGGCGTGGAGATCCCGCCCGCGGGCGGCGGCACCAGCGTGGCCAGCATGCGCGCGGCCTACCGGGCGCTGCCGGAGGAGGAGCGGCGGCGCCTCGGCGCGCTGACCAGCTTCAACGGGCTGGACGGCCACCCGGACACGCGCGAGGAGGACCGCGCCAGGTACGGAGCGCCCGTCGAGCACCCGATGGTCCGCGTGCACCCGGTGCACGGCACGCCGGCGGTGTATTTCCACATCTCGAAGGCGACGCACATCAGCGGCATGAGCCCCGAGGCGAGCCGCGCCTACATGCAGGAGCTGCTCGACCGCATGATCCGGCCCGAGGTCGTGTACCACCACGTCTGGCGCCGGGGCGACGTGCTGATCATCGACAACCGCGCCACCATGCACCGCGCCCACGGCGACTACGACCGCAGCCAGAGCCGCGTGCTCTGGCGCATCATCGTCGAAGGCGATCGCCCGCGGGGCGCCTGAGGAGCGGCCGCGTGCGCGTCGACCGGATCTTCGAGGGCGGGACGCTCCTGACCATGGACCCCGCGCGGCCGCGGGCGACGGCGCTCGCGGTGCTGGGCGGGCGCATCGTGGCGGTCGGCGACGGCGACGAGCTGCGCAGCCACCTGAGCGCGAGGCGCGTGATCAGCCTGCGGGGCCGCACCGTGGTCCCCGGCTTCCACGACGCCCACAACCACATGCCCTCGTTCGGCATGGGGCTCGGCCACGTGCCGCTCGCCTCGCCCCCGATCGCCAGCGTCGACGACATCCTGCGCGCGATCAAGGCCCGCGCCGCGACCCAGCCGCCCCGCACCTGGGTGATCGGCGGCGGCTACGACCAGAACAAGCTCGCGGAGGGACGGCACCCGCGCGCGGCCGAGCTGGACGCGGTGGCGCCCGATCACCTGGTGTGGCTGCTCCACACCTCGGGCCACATGTGCGTGGTGGGCGGCCGGGTGCTCGAGACCATCGGCATCGACCGCGCGCCGGTGCCGGAGGGCGGCGTGGTGGAGCGCGACGCCTCGGGGCGCGCCACCGGGCTCCTGCAGGAGCAGGCGCAGGCGCTGGTCCGCGCGCTCGTCTACCCCTACCCGGAGGCGGAGCTGGTCGAGGCCATCGCCCGGGCCAGCGAGCGCTATCTCCAGGAGGGGCTCACCAGCGTGCAGGAGGCCGGCGTGGGCGGCGGCCTCGTGGCCCGCAGCCCGGTGGAGCTCGCCGCGTGGCAGGAGGCGCGACGGCAGGGGCGCCTCGGCGTGCGGGCCACCCTGATGATCGCGGCGGAGGCGCTGCACGACCTGCCGCACGCGGCCGCGGACGGCGACGGCTTCGGGCTCGATCTCGGCCTGCGCACCGGGTGGGGCGACGACTGGCTGCGCATCGGCGCCATGAAGATCTTCTCCGACGGCTCGCTGATCGGCCGCACCGCGGCCATGTGCTGCGACTTCGAGGGCGAGGCCGGTAACCGGGGCTTCTTCCAGATGGACGTGGAGCGGCTGCGGCGCACCATCACCCGGGCCCACCGCGCGGGCTGGCAGGTCGCCACCCACGCCATCGGCGACCGCGCCGTCGCCACCGTGCTCGACATCTACGCCGAGGCCCTGAGGGCCTTTCCACGATCAGATCACCGGCACCGCATCGAGCATTGCGGCGTGTGCCGCCCCGCGGACGTGGCGCGGCTGGCCGCCCTCGGGGTCACCCCGGTGCCGCAGGGGCGCTTCATCTCCGAGATCGGCGACGGCATGCTCGCCGCGCTCGGCCCCGAGCGGGCCACCTGGTGCTACCGGCAGCGCAGCTTCCTCGCGGCGGGCCTGCCGCTGCCCGGCAGCTCCGACCGGCCGGTGGTGCAGGGCGCGCCGCTGCTGGGCATCCACGACATGGTCAACCAGCAGACCGCGAGCGGCCGCCCGTTCAACCCCGCGGAGGCCCTCACCGCCGAGGAGGCGATCCGCTGCTACACGCTCCACTCCGCGCGGGCCGCCTTCCGCGAGCACGACCTGGGCTCGCTGGAGGCGGGCAAGCTGGCCGACTTCGCGGTGCTCTCGGCCGACCCCACCGCGATCGCGCCCGGGGCCATCGCCGCCACCGAGGTGCTGGCCACGATCGTGGGCGGCCGCGTGGCCCACGATCGCCTGGGGCTCGACTGAGCCGCTCAGCCGCCGGGTGGCCGGTAGCCCGCGCCCTGGGCCAGGATCAGGGCGTCGAAGCCCTCGTCGGGCGACATCAGGATGGTGGTCTTGAGGTCCTTCACCGCGCCGCTGCCCGCGATGGCCATCGAGAACGCGGCCGCGTTGATGTTGGCCGGGACGTCGAAGATCACCACCACGTCGTGGTCCCCGAAGGCGTAGTACCAGGCGACCATGCGCCCGCCCAGCTTCTCGACCACCGGCTGGAGCGCCTCCATCCGGTTCTCGGGGCGCTGCACGAGCTTGTTCCACGCGGAGGTGGTGTAGGACGCCTGCACCATGTAGGTGGGCATGGGAGTCCTCCTTGAGGTGGTGATCGGCATGATACGCCCGTGAGGCCTCGCTCGCTCGTCTGCCGCGCGCTCCTGCTCGCCGGCCTCGCCCTCGCCCCGTCGCCCGCCTCCGCCGGCCACGGCGCCGTGATCCCGGTGCTGACCACCGAGGTGACGTACGCCAAGCGGCTCCTCGACGCGGGCCAGCCGCTCGTGTTCGTCGACCTGCGGCCGGCGGTGGAGTTCGGGCGCGGGCGGCTGCCGCACGCGCTGTCGATCCCGTTCCCCGAGCTCCGGCGCCGCTACCAGGAGATCCCGCGCACCGAGCTGGTCATCCTCTACTGCGACTGCGCGACCGAGGTCCTCGACGCCGCCTTCCACTTCGTGACCCAGGAGGGCTACGCCAACGCGAGCGTCCTGCCCGAGGGCTACCGCGGATGGGTCGCGCACGGATACCCGATCGAGCCCCGCTAGGAGCCCGTCCATGTCCAGAGCCCTCACCCTCGCCGTCCTGATCGGTCTCCTCGCCGTCGCGGGAGACCCCACCGCCGCGCAGACGCCCCCGGCCGGCATCGAGGAGCGCGTGCTCCTCGACAACGACTCGGTGCGGCTCGTCTTCGTGACCTACCCGCCCGGGGCCGACTCCGACCTCCACTTCAACGTGGGCCCCGAGGTCACGATCGTGCAGGAGGGGGAGCTGGTCCTCTTCGCGCAGGGGCGACGGGAAGTCCTGGGACCGGGCGCCGCGCACTGGCTACCCGACGCCACCACCCACCTCGCCCGCAACGAGACCGACCGGCCGACCCGATTCTGGTCCCTGCTGCTCAAGCGCTGCGACTGAGCCGGCTGCGGCTCGCGCAGGCGCCTAGGCCTCCGTCTCCAGGATCGGGATCACCAGGGCGGTGATGTGGGAGTTGATGCGCTTCAGATTCGCGAGCACATCGAGATGGATCTCCGAGGAGTCCAGAGACTCGACCCGACCCTCCAGGGATCGGGCGTGGCGCGGAGCGCCAAGACGACGGAGGGCTACTCGGCGAGGGCCTTGTGGACGAGCTGGACGACGGCGGAGCCCTCCCCGACCGCGGAGGCCACCCGCTTCATCGAGCCGGCGCGCACGTCGCCGACCGCGAACACCCCCGGCAGGCTGGTCTCGAACTGGAGCGGCCGGCGGCGGAGCGGCCACTGCGCGGCCTCGAGCTCGGTGGGGGCGAGGTCGAGCCCGGTCTTGATGAAGCGCCGGGCGTCGAGGGTCAGGCAGTCCCCGAGCCAGCCGGTGTTGGCGTCGGCGCCGGTCATGGAGAAGACGTGGCGGATGTCGCGGCACTCGGGCGCGGGCGCCGCCGCGGACCGCCACCAGATCCGCTCGAGGCGGCCGTCGCCCTCGAGGGCCTCGATCTGGGTGTGGGGCCGGAAGGTGATGGCCGGGCTCTCCTCGATGCGCCGGATCAGGTAACGGGACATGCTGTCCGCGAGCCCGGCGCCCCGCACCAGCAGGTGCACGTGGCGCGCGATCCCGGAGAGGAACACCGCCGCCTGTCCGGCCGAGTTGCCGCCGCCCACCACCGCGACCTCCTGCTCGCCGCAGAGCTGGGCCTCGACCCGGGTGGCCCCGTAGTAGACGCCGACGCCCTCGAAGCGGCCGAGGTCGGGCACGGTGAGCTTGCGGTAGGCCGCGCCGGTGGCCACCACCACCGCGTGCCCCTGCACCGTCCCGCCGTCGGCGCAGACGATCCGCAGCTGCCGGTCCGCGCAGGCGAGGCTCACCGCGGCGCGGGCCACCGCCAGGTTCGCCCCGAACTTCTCGGCCTGGAGGAACGCGCGGTCGGCCAGGTCCTGCCCGGAGATGCCCATCGGGAAGCCGAGGTAGTTCTCGATGCGCGAGCTCGATCCGGCCTGGCCGCCCGGCGCGCTGGTCTCGAGCACCAGCACGTCGAGCCCCTCGGAGGCCGCGTAGACCGCGGCGGCCAGCCCGGACGGCCCCGCGCCCACCACCACGAGGTCGTGCACGTGCCCGTCCTCGGGCGCGCGATCGAGGCCGAGCGCGGCGGCCACCTCCGCGTTGCTCGGGTTGCGCATGGCCCGGTCGCGGCCCCGGCACATCATCACCGGGATCTCCGCGGGGCCGATCCGGAAGTGCTCGAGCAGCGCGTCCACCTCGCGGTCGCGCTCCACGTCCAGGTAGACGTGGGGATGGCCGTTGCGCACCAGGAACGCCTTGAGCCGCAGGGTGTCCGCCGAGTGGCTGGAGCCGATCAGCACCGCCCCACCGAGAGTGTTGGCGATGAGGTAGGCGCGCCGCAGGGCGAAGGCGCGCAGGAACAGCTCGCTCAGCTCCGCGTCGGCCTGCACGATGTGCCGGAGGTCGGCGAGATCGATCTCGAGCAGCGTGGCGGCGTCGAGGGCCTTCGCCTGGACCAGGCTGTGAGCGCCCGACATCATGTCCACCTCGCCCAGGAACTCCCCGGCCCCGTGGACGGTGATCCGCTCCTCGCCCACCCGCGACAGCGACGCGATCTCCACGCGGCCTTCCAGCAGCACGTAGAACGCGCGCTTGGCCACGCCGCGCTCGTAGATGGTCTCGGCCGCCGCGAAGCGGCGCGGGCGGCCGAGCGGGCGCAGCCGCTCGAGCTGCGCGGCGGTGAGCCGCGGGAACATCGCCTCGTTGCGCTCCGCCGTCCCGGCCATGCTGCTCGCAGGGTACCATCGGGGTCCAGCCCGTGAGGCGTGTGCTAGGCTGCGGGAGCCATGCAGAGCGCCGAGCTCGTCCTGGCTCTGCTGATCGCGGTCGCCGCGCTGGTCACGATCGCGCGACGGCTCGGCATCGCCTATCCGATCTTCCTCGTGATCGGCGGGCTCGCCTTCGGGCTCGTGCCCGGCACCCCGCGCGTCCAGATCGACCCGGACCTGATCTTCCTCGTCGTCCTGCCACCGCTCCTCTACATCGCGTCGTTCTCCACTCCGCTGCGGAGCCTGCGGGCGAATCTCGGCTCGATCGGCTCGCTCGCGGTCGGGCTCGTGGTCGCGAGCGCGCTCGCGGCCGGCGCGACCGCGCACGCGCTTATGCCGGGCCTGCCGTGGGCGGTGGCCATCGCGCTCGGCGCCATCGTGGCGCCGCCGGACGAGATCGCGGCCACCGCCATCACCGCGCGCCTGGCGGTGCCGCGCCGGATCGTGACGATCCTGGAGGGCGAGAGCCTGCTGAACGACGCGACCGCCCTCACCATCTACGGCATCGCGATCGCGGTCGCGGTCGGCGGCTCGTTCCGGCCCTCGAGCGGCGCGCTCACCTTCGCGGGCGCGCTGGTGGGGGGCTCGGCGATCGGCCTGGCGGTGGGCTTCGTCCTCGGTCAGGTGCGCCAGCGGATCGAGGACACCCCGGTCGAGATCACGATCTCGCTCCTGACGCCCTACGCGGCCTTCCTGCCCGCCCAGCTGCTCGGCGCCTCCGGGGTGATCGCCACCGTGGTCGCCGGCCTCTACCTCGGCCGCCGGGCCTCGCACATGGCGGGCCCCGACACGCGCCTGACCGGCCGCGCGGTCTGGGAGACGCTCACCTTCCTGCTGAACGGGATCGTCTTCATCATCACCGGCCTCGAGGTGCCCCTGCTCCTGCGCGACCTGCCTCCCGCGATCGCCATCCGCCTCGTGGGCATCGGCCTCGTGGTGAGCCTGGCGCTGGTCGCGGTCCGGGCGCTCTGGATCTTCCCGACCTCGTACCTGGCGTGCCGGCTCCGCCCGGAGACTCGCCCCCCGCGGCTGCTCGCGCAGTCGCTGGTGCTCTCGTGGGCCGGCATGCGCGGGGTCGTCTCCCTCGCGGTGGTGCTGGCCTTGCCGCCCGGCCTGCCCGAGAGCGGGCCGCTCCCGGTGCGCGAGGCGCTCCTCATCGTGACCCTGACCGTCATCGTGTTCACGCTGCTCGGCCAGGGGCTGACCCTGCCGTGGCTGATCCGATCGCTCCGGCTCGGCTCCGATCCCGAGCTGCGCGCGGAGGAGGCCGACGCGCGCCAGCAGATGATCGACGCGGCCACGCGCCGGATCGACGAGCTCTACCCGGTGTGGCCGGGCCACCGGCCGCTCCTCGACCGGATGCGCGACACCTACGCCCACCGCTCGGAGCACGTGGAGCGGCAGCGCGAGCAGACCGACCCCGGCGACGAGGACCGCGAGGCCATCGAGCACCGGGAGATCCAGCGCACCGTGATCGACGCGGAGCGCGAGGCCCTCCTCCGGCTGCGGGCCGAGGGGACGATCGACGACGACGTGCTCCGCGCGCTCGAGCGCGAGCTCGACCTGGACGAGCGTCGGATCGACGCGTGAGGGAGCCGGCGCCGGGCGCCGCGGTATCCCCGTGACCGGACGCCCGCCTTCCGCCACCATCGGCGCGCGCCATTTCCGCGTCGAGGCCAGCGGGAGCGCCCAGGTCGAGCTCCGGGCCGCGCCTCAGGAGGCGGTGAGCTTGGCGCGGAGGACCCGGGCAAACTCCTGGAGAGGCCTTCCTTGGCCCGCGCCCCCTTCCTGATGTGGAGGTCGAGCTTGTAGGCGATGCCGAGCGTCTCCCAGCCGTCCGGATCGGCGAGCACTTCGGCGAGCAGTCGGGAGGGATCCGGACCCGCAGCACCCACTCGCCCGAGTCGCCGGAGCGGAACCAGCCGGACGGCCGCCGCAGGTCGACCTCCCACTGACCGCCCGGCTCGCCCTCCACGTCGAACAGCAGCGAGCAGCCGAGACGGCGGCGAAGCAGCGGGAAGCGGTGCAGGTTCTGGCTCAGGCGCCGCTGGAAGAGCTCGGGCAGGTCGGCGGGCCCGTGGCGGTCCTCGCGGTCGATCCGCTCGACCTCGGCGGCGTGGGTGTCGCGCATGGTCCGGATCAGATCGAGCCGCCGGCTCCAGTCCACCGGAGCGTGCCTCACCGTCAACCCCTCGCGGCTGTCCCACACGTTACCCGGATTCAGCTCGAAGCCTTCGGTCGTGCGGCGGGAGGCGCGCAGGGCCTCCCGCGCGTCCGCCGGGGTGGTCTTGGCCTCGTTCATCCACATCAGCCGGTCGGCCAGCAGGGCGAACCCGCCCGCGAACGGCACCGTGTGGCGCGCCCCGATGGTGACGGCTCCGTTCACGAAGTTGCGCAGCATCGCGCGCTCCTTGGTCCACGGGTCCATGCTCTTGGGCGACATGTCCTCGATCTGGTAGCATTTCGGGAACGCGCCCGCGGTGCCGAAGCTGAGAAACGCGATGTCGAAGGCGTAGCGAGCCCGGAGAAGCTGAAGGAGCGGCAGCTTCACGTCGGCGTGCCCGCCCTGCAGCGCGTCGTTGGCGTTCAGCATCGCGGCCGAGGAATCGGCCAGCGCCAGCACGCTGTCGTTGCCCATCTGCATGCAGGTGACCCGGGTGGCCGCGGTCAGCGCCACCTCGCGGGCGTGGGACAGCTCGAGGATCTTGCGGTAGCCGAGACGGCCCAGCTTGGTCACCAGCCGGTCGTGATAGAGCTTGGGCACCAGCACGGTCACGTCACGCGACAGCTTCTCGAGCGTGGGCTCGTGGAAATGGTCGCCGTGCAGGTGCGAGATGTAGACGTAGTCGAGCGGCGGCAGCTCCCTCACGTCGGCCGGAACATCCGGCAGGTGCCACCAGCTCCGGAAGTTCGCCGGCCCCAGGATCCACGGGTCCATCAGGATCCGCACGTCCTCCGTCTCGCACAGGAGCGTGCCGTGGCCGAGCATGGTCACACGCATGCCCGGACCATATTGTCCAGGCTCCTCGGGGGCCTCACAATGGTGCGGCCATGGATCTCCGTCCCACCGCACGCCAGGCCGATCTGATGGACCGCGCCCGCGCGCTGGCCCGCGAGCGCTTCGCCCCCCGCGCCGAGCGCCACGACCGCGAGGCCTCGTTCCCGTTCGACGACTACGCGGATCTGCGCGCGGCCGGCTTCCTCGGGCTCTGCGTCCCCGAACGGTACGGTGGCCTCGGTGCCGACTACGAGACCTACTGCCTGGTCGCCGAGCAGCTCGCCCAGGGCAACGGCTCGACGTCGCTCACCTTCAACATGCACTGCCTCACCATGCTCATGATGGGCGTGCTCGCGGACGACATGCTGTTGCCGCCGGCGGCGCGGGAGCGCCACGAGAAGCTCCGCGCGGCCAAGTTCCGTGAGGTGATCGAGGCGGGCGCCTTCTACGGCCAGCCCCACAGCGAGCCGGTGGAGCAGGGGCAGACCGACACCCAGCTCAGCATGGGCGGCCGTCGCTTCGGCACCACCGCGCGCAAGGTCGACGGCGGCTACGTGGTGAGCGGGCGGAAGTTCTTCGTCTCCCTCGCCGGCTGCGCGCCCTACTTCGCCACCCCCGCCATTCTCCTCGCCGACGGCCCGTGGATCGAGCGCACGCTGTATCTCCAGGTGCCGAGGGACGCGCCCGGCGTCTCCTTTCCCGGCGACTGGGACCCGATGGGCATGCGAGGCACGGTCAGCCGCGACATGCAGCTCCAGGACGTGTTCGTGCCCGACGAGGGCGAGGTGCTGCCGCCCGGCACCTTCGGCGCGATGTACAACGCCTTCCCCCAGCTGTCGCCCCTCACCTTCGGCGCGACCTTCCTCGGCCTGATGCAGGCCGCCTACGACGGGGCGATCGCGTACCTGAGCGGGCACATGACCGGAGCGCCCGGGCTGCACACCGAGGCCGCGGTCAAGGGCCACGCGGTGGCGGAGATGCTCTTCACCCTCGAGGGCACGCGCGCGCTGTACTACCGGGCAATCTCGGAGGCGCGGGTGGGCGCCCCGCCGGACGCGGTCCAGCGTGCGCGGGCCGCGCACGTCAGCGTGCAGCGCGGCGCGGTCAGCGTGACCCAGGAGGCGATCCGGGTGTGCGGCGGGCGCGGCCTGCTCAAGCGCTACCCGCTGGAGCGCTACGCCCGTGACGCGCGGGCGGGCGCGCTGATGCGCCCCTGGACGCAGGAGATCGCGACCCAGCAGGCGTGGGAGGCCGCGCTCAGCCTGTGAACGTCCTCGTGATCGACATCGGTGGCAGCCACGTCAAGATCCTGGCCACCGGGCAGCGCGCGCCGCGCCGCTTCCCTTCCGGCCCCGCCCTCACCCCCGCCCGCATGGTGACGGGCGTCAAGGCGCTGGCGCGCGGCTGGGCCTACGACGCGATCGCGATGGGCTACCCGGGCGTGGTGCGCCACGGCCGGCCCGCGGCCGATCCCAACAACCTCGGCGGAGGCTGGACGCGCTTCGACTACCGGGCCGCGTTCGGCAAGCCGGTGCGCATCGTCAACGACGCGGCCATGCAGGCGATGGGCAGCTACCGCACCGGCACCATGCTGTTCCTCGGGCTCGGCACCGGCCTCGGGAGCGCGGTGGTGGTGGACGGCCGCGTGCTGCCGATGGAGCTCGGCCAGCTCCCCTACCGCAAGGGCAACTTCGAGGACTACGTGGGCCAGCGGGGCCTCGACCGCCGCGGCAAGAAGCGGTGGCGCCACCACGTCGGGATCATGGTGACGCACCTCATCGCCGCGATCGAGCCCGACGACGTGGTGCTGGGCGGGGGCAACGTCAAGAAGCTGAAGGAGCTGCCCGCGGGCTGCCGGGCCGGCGACAACGCCAACGCCTTCGCGGGCGGCTTCCGCCTGTGGGCGGCCGAGCCCGCGCTCAGCGCCCCGCGGCCTGCGCGGCCCCGCCGGTCGCCACGCGCCGCAGGCCGATGATGGTCTCCACCAGGCTGTCCCGCTGGCTGCTCGCGGTCAGGAACCCCGGCATCAGGGTGCGGGTCGCCACCGCGTAGGTCACCAGGCTCCCCTCCGGTCGGGGCTCCACCAGCCAGTAGCCGGAGTTCTCGCGCAGGAGCCCGTTGGATCGGTCCTCCGCGAGGTGCCAGTCGATGCGCCGGCGCGCCACGTCCGCCACCTTCCGCATGTGGAAGTCGAAGGTCAGGAACCCGATCTGGATGGTGTAGCGCACCAGCACCTCGGCGCCCTTGGTCTCCAGCACCTCCGCCGCGGTCACCCGCGGGTAGTAGCGCGGGTGACCGGGGTAGTCGGTCAGCACGCTCCATACCCGCTCGACCGGCGCGCGCACCACCGCGATCGCGGTGCCGCCGGTGGCGCTCGCGCTGGCCCCCGGCGGCCGCACGTCGCGCAGAACGATCTCCCCGGCGGTCAGGCGCCGCTGCTCGTCGTCGGACAGCGCGAGCTGGTCCCCCGCGAGCGCCCGCCCCGCCGCCAGCGCGATCACCAGCACCAGCGCGATCACCAGCGCGGCCGGGAGCAGCCGGATGAGGGCGCGCTCAGGGGCTCTGCTGCGCATCGGGCACCGCCGGCGAGTCGAGCGGCGAGAAGAGTGCGGTGAGCGCGGGATCGCGGACGATCAGCTCGGCGGCGCGCTCGGCCAGCGCGGTGATCGTCAGCAGCGGGTTGTTGCCGAGCGCGGTGGGCACGATGGCCCCGTCCATCACGTAGAGGCCGGGATGCACCTGGCCCGCCGGCACCCGCGGGGAGCCGTCGAACACCCGGCCGCGGTCGTCCACCACCCCCTCCTGCGCGGTGAGTCCCATGCGGCAGCCCCCGAGCGGGTGCGCGGTGTAGTTGCGCGCCGGCGCGAAGGGACGGAAGCGGCCGCCCTGGGCGGTCGCGTACTCGCGCATGTGCTGGATGACCTCGGCGTGGCTCGCCTGCCGCTCGTAGTCGGGCCAGCGCACCGCGATGTTGTCGCCCTCGAGGCGGATCTCGCCCGACGCGGAGTCGTGACCGCAGCCGAGCAGGGTCATGCCCCGGTTCAGGTCCGCGAGCAGCAGCAGGGAGAGGCCGCCCACGTGCGCGCTCGGATGGGCCAGGTCCTCCAGCACCACGTGGCGCACCAGGGACTGGCCCTCCAGCCGGAAGTCGATCGCGCCCTGGATGGAGGTGCCCACCGGCACGGTGGGCGGCCCCAGCACGATGCCGACGCCTGCGGTGTTGGTGATCACCGGGGGGTCGACGTACTGGTAGTCGACGAAGCCGAGGTAGTTGCCGTTGCCCGAGAAGCCCCGTCCGAGCCGGTCCGAGAGCGGCAGGCCGTGCTTCTGTCGCGAGCGCAGCAGGATCTCGGTGCTGCCGAGCGTGCCCGCGGACAGGATGAGCATGCGGGTGTCCACCCAGGCGCGCTCCTCGTGCCCGCCGTCCGGCCGCTGGAGGAAGTGCACCCGGTAGACGTCGCCCACCCGCTCCACGTGCTCGACCTCGACCTGGGTGTACATCTCGGCCCCGTGGGACCAGGCCAGCGGCAGGTAGTTCATGTCGAGCGAGTTCTTGGCACCCACGTTGCAGCCGGTGGTGCAGTCCGCGCACTGCACGCAGCCCTGCTGTCGCATGCCCTGCCGGTTGGCGTGGGCCGTGAAGTTGACCGCCAGCTCCACCGGGTACGCGGTGACGCCCTCCCAGCGGCCGCGCGACTTCAGGGTGGCCGCGACCCCGAGGTGCGAGCGCAGCTTGATCGGGTAGCGGTCCTCCGGGGTCGGGTGCGTGTCGAGCATGCGGCGCGCGCGCTGGTAGTAGCCGTGCAGACCCTTCTTCTCCCGGAAGGGCAGCGGCCACTCCGGCTGCTGGAACACCGCCTCCTCGGCCTCGATGGCGACCGCGCAGTTGATCAGCGACGTGCCGCCGAGCCCGCTGCCCGCCACCGCCACCACGTCCCCGCGGTCGTAGAAGCCGTAGAGGCCGAGCGGGTTGCGCGAGAGCTGCTCGCCCACCCACGAGCCCCGCCGGTCGAACGGGTTGAGCGGGTTGAAGGTGGTGAGGTGCTCGGGGAAGGTGCCGGGCACCCACTCGCGCCCCCGCTCGATGACGGCGATGCGCACCCCGCGCCGCCGCTCCGCGGCCAGGCGGGCCGCGCACACCGCGCCCCCGTAGCCGGAGCCCACGATCAACACGTCGAAGTCGGGCGCGCCGGGGCGCGAGCCCCGCACCGCTCGCAGCCCCTGCGTGGACGCCATCAGGCCGGTGCCGGCCTCGGTGACGTCGGCGCCGTCGGGACCCTGGACGCGGCGTCGCAGCCGGACCAGGCTCTCGCGGTAGTTGGCGCGCGCGGCGCCGGCGAGGTCGTTCGGCGCCATCTGCACCGGTCCCGCGCAGCCGGGCAGCGCCGCGGCGGTGATGGCGGCGCCGCCGAGCAGCAGGAGCCGGCGACGGTCGAGAACCGGCCCGCGAGGGCGGCCGGTACCGTCGGGAAGACCCACGACCGAACTGTACCGCGGCGACTTGTCTTCGGCAACGGGCCCGGGCGACAATCGGCTGTCGCGATGAAGCTCCGCTCGCATCTCCTCGCCCTCGTGATGGCCGTGCTCGTGCCCATGATCGCCTTCTCCGCGGTCGTGGTGGTCGCCTTCGGCCGGCAGCAGCGCGCCGCGGTCGAGCGCGGCGCGGTCGAGACCACCCGGGCCCTGATGAACGCGGTGGACGAGAGCCTGAACGGCTCGGTCAGCCAGCTCACGGGCCTGGCCCACGCGCGCAGCCTCGCCCGCGGCGACCTGCGGGAGTTCGACGCCGACGTCAAGCACGCGCTGCTCGCGGACCCCGACTGGTACACCGTCCTGCTCTACTCTCCCGACGGGACGCCGCGGGTGAGCGGGCTCCATCCCTTCGGCGCCACCACCATGCCCCGCGCCGACCGCGCCGCGTTCGACACCCTCCGCGCCACCCGCGAGCCGGTGGTGGGCGACCTCGCGCCCGGCCCCATGCCCGGCCTCTACCACGTCCCGATCATGGTGCCGGTGCTGAAGCAGGAGGCGGTGCACTACGTGCTGATCGCGCTGGTCAAGCCCGCCTCGCTGGTCCCGGTGCTGACGCGCCAGCGCATCCCCGAGGAGTGGGTGTCCTCGATCTTCGACCGCAACAAGCGCATCGTCGTGCGCACCAAGGGGCTCGAGCAGTTCATCGGCAAGCCGGTCTCGTCCGAGTTCGTGACCCTGCTGGAGCGGGGCGGCCGCGAGGGCACCGCCACCACCCGCACCCTGGAGGGAGTGTCCGTCTTCACCGCGTACGTGCGCTCCCCGCTCACCGGGTGGGGCATCGGCCTCGGCATCCCGGCCGAGTCTGTCTACTCGCCGCTCCAGCTCTCTCTCGTGGCCGTGGTCGGCGGAGGCCTGGTGGTCATCGCGCTGGCGCTGGCGCTCGCCGCGGTGGTGGGCCGGCGCATCACCGGGCCCATCACCACGCTCGCGCGCGGGGCGCGGGCCTTCGGGCAGGGCGCGAGCATGGACGCGGGCGTCCCGGTCGGGGTCAACGAGATCGACGACGTGCGGCGCGCGTTCCAGGAGGCGGGGACCCTGGTGCGGCAGCGGGCCCTGGAGGCCGAGAAGGCGAACCGGACCAAGGACGAGTTCCTGGCCGTGCTCTCCCACGAGCTGCGCACCCCGCTGAACGCGGTGTACGGCTGGGCGCGGATGCTGCAGGCCGGGCAGGTCGACGAGGCCACCACCGCCCGCGCGCTCGACGTCATCGTGCGGCAGTCCAACGCCCAGGTGCAGCTCATCGACGACCTGCTCGACGTCTCCCGCATGAGCGTGGGCAAGATGCGCCTCGACGTGCGCCAGGTGGACCTGCCCGCCGTGATCGAGCACGCGCTGGACGCGGTGCGTCCCGCCGCGGCGGCCAAGAGCATCCGGCTCCAGCCGGTCCTGGACCCGCGCGGCGGTCCGGTGGTGGGCGATCCGGATCGCCTGCAGCAGGTGGTGTGGAACCTGCTCATGAACGCGGTGAAGTTCACGCCCCGGAACGGACGCGTCCAGCTCTACCTGCAGCGGGTCACCTCTCACGTCGAGATCGTGGTGAGCGACGACGGGCCCGGCATTCCGCCCGAGGTGCTGCCCTTCATCTTCGAGCCGTTCCGCCAGGGCGACAGCTCGAGCACGCGCGCCCACTCCGGCCTCGGGCTGGGCCTGGCCCTGGTGCGCCACCTGGTGGACCTGCACGGGGGCAGCGTCACCGCCCAGAGCGACGGCGCGGGCGGGGGCGCGACGTTCGTGGTCAGGCTCCCCCTGCCCCTCGCGGAGCTCGGCGTCTCGGGCTCGATCGGCCGGGCCCATCCGAAGGCGGGCTCGGAGCCGCCGCATCGCGGGGAGATCATCCGCCTCGATGGCGTGCGGGTGGTGGTCGCGGACGACGATCCGGAGGCGCTCGAGCTGGCCTCGACGATCCTGGGCGGCGCGGGGGGAGAGGTGCGCACGTGCTCGTCGGCCGCGGAGGCGCTGGAGGCCTTCCGGCAGTCGGTGCCCGACGTGCTGATCTCCGACATCGAGATGCCGGGCGAGGACGGCTACTCCCTCATCCGGCGCGTGCGCGCCCTGCCCGCCGAGCAGGGCGGCCGCGTGCCCGCGGTCGCCCTGACCGCCTACGGGCGCACGCAGGACCGCGTGCAGTCGCTCGCGGCGGGCTTCACCATGCACGTGCCCAAGCCGGTGGACCCGGGCGAGCTCACCACGATCGTGGCCAGCGTGTGCCGGATCAGCGCGGGCTGAACTTGACCTGCTGCGCGCCGACCGAGGCCTCCGCCATCGCGCCGGCGACCGGCCGCACGATCACCACGATGCCCTCGTCGTAGCGGGCGTTGGCCGCGGCTCCGGTGGTGAGGATGACCGCGGTGGCGTCGGCCGCGATGTCGATCGGGCCTCCCTTGAAGCGGTCGAGCGCCACCTTGTCCGCGAACAGGATCAGCTCGCTGTAGCTCTGCCCGCCGATCTGCAGCCCGAACGAGCCCGCGGTGAGGTCCGCGTACCCGACGAGCTGGCCCTGCTCGTAGACCACGCCGCGGCCGTAGGCGCCGCCGAAGACCAGCCCGCCCTTGGTGACCTCGGGGAACAGCGCGTAGCCGTAGCTCTTGCGGACCAGCTCCTGCAGGCCCGGGTCCTCGCGGGCCATGTCCCGCAAGGTCGCGCTGGCCTGCTCGACCATCGCGTTGCGCTCGTCTCCGGTGGGCGGCGCGGTGCTGCAGGCGACGAGCCAGCCCGCGAGGGCCAGGGTGACGACGGTGCGTGCGATCGCTCTCATGAGATCTCCTGGGGGCTTCCCGGGGCGGCCGGCCAGACCGCGGGATGGGTGCCGGGGGGCACGGTGGGCCGAGACCAGAACGCGGCCGTCTCCGACAGGCGCGCGGCGGGCACCACGTGGCGCAGGCGGCCGAACGGGGTGTCCATCTCCGCCAGCAGGTCGGAGACCGCCTCCGCGGACAGATCGGCGGTGTCGCGGCCCGACACGCGGCCGAGCCCGTCGACCCACCAGCCGGTCTGGGCGAGCGACACGCGGACCAGGTAGCTGCCGCCGTCGCGCGCGCGGCGCGCCAACGCGACCAGCGCGCCGAAGGCCGCGAGGTAACCGGTGCCGTGATCGACCACCTGCGCGGGCAGGTGTCGCGGGGCGGAGCCGCCCGCGCCGAGCTGGCCCTGCTCGTGCACGAGGCCGCTGACCGACTGGATGATGGTCTCGAAGCCTCGGCGCTCCCGCCACGGCCCCTCGTGACCGAAGGCGGACAGCGTGACGTAGACGATGCCGGGGCGAAGGCGCGCCAGCTCCTCCGGGGTCAGGCCCCAGTGGCCGAGCGCGCCCGGCCGGTAGGACTGGCTGAACACGTCGGCGTCGCGGGCGAGGGCGCACAGGGTGTCGAGGTCGCTCTTCCGGCGCAGATCGAGCGAGGCCGAGAGCTTGCCGAGACCGGTGTCCACCACCAGCTGGGGCACGTTCGGCAGGTGCGGCGCGGTCACCAGCAGCACGTCGGCGCCGTACGCGGCGAGGGCGCGGCCGCAGACCGGACCCGCGATCACGCGGGTGAGGTCGAGCACCCGCACCCCCGAGAGCGCACGCGGTCCGGCCCCGGCCGGCTCCGGCGCCGAGTCGCCGATCTTCAGGATCTCGAGCAGGGGCAGATCCGCGAGGAGGCGGCCGTGCGGGTGCGCGCGCCACTCCTCGCGCGAGCGCACCATGCCGGTGGGCAGCCCCGCGGCCGCGAAGGCGTCCTCCATATCGGCCGCGGTCCACTTCGCCACCGCGGCCTCGACCGCCTCCCGCGTGCCCTCGCAGCCCAGCAGCGAGAGCGCGCCCGCGCGGTGATGAGGCAGGTTCGAGTGGATCTGGATCCAGCGCCCGTCGCCGGCCCGGTAGAAGCCGAACACCGGATCCCGGCGGGAGAGCGTGGGATCGCCCACGACCTCGAGGTAGCGCTCGCTGCGGAAGGCGGCCACCGCGGCCCGGAGATCCACCGCGACCGTCTGCCCGCGCCCGGTGCGCTGCCGCCAGATCTCGCTCGCGGCGAGGCCGGTGGCCGCGATGGTGGCCGACGCGGCGGTGCCGATCTTGAAGTCGGTAGGCAGGATCGGATCGACGCCGCTCAGGGTCGCGCGCTCGAGCGCCTGGGGCGCGCACCCGGCCCGGCTCCACAGATCGGCGAGCGCGGCGAACGATTCGGTCGCCATGTGCCGGCCAGCCTGCCAGACGCGATGCGGCAGGTCAACCGGATACGCGATGTCGCCGCGCGGCTCGCGCGTCGTCAGGCGTGCGGCGTGTGCTTGACCAGAAACTCCTTCACGCGCGCCCGCGCGGAGCCGAGCGCGGGCTCCGTCTTCCACTCGCGGATCAGCTCCGCGTGGGGCAGGAGCCGGGCGACCTCCTCCGAGATCGGCTGCGGATGGGCCTCGTCGTTGCCGGCGAGGACCAGGCAGGGCGTGGTGACGGTGGCCACGAACGCGCGATCGACGCAGTAGACGAAGCCGGCTCCGTAGAGGTTGCGGTTGACCGCGTCCAGCACCTCGGGCGTCGCCTCCGGATGGTCGGTCAGGCTCTCCGCCCACGCCTGGAAGCGCGCGGATCGGCCGGCCGGCGTGGCGCCGACCCGGCCGATCGGCTGCGCCAGCACCGCCGCGGCCACCCGGCCCGGCTGGGCCCGGAGCAGGCTCAGGATGAAGGAGCCGCCGATGCACTGGCCGTACAGATGGCACTTCTCGATCCCGAGGTGGTCGAGCAGGGCCAGGTGGTCGGCGGTGTAGGTCGCCCAGCCGTCCTGGGCCCGGATCGGCGCGCGCGATCCTCCGCCCGCGTTGCGCTGGTCCATCGCGATCACCCGGAAGCGGTCCGCGAGCTCGGTGGTGGGGTTGATCGGCGCGGCCGGCCGGCTCCAGACCTCGATGGTGGACTGGAGCCCGGCCGGCGCGAAGGTCAGGACCGGGAAGCCCCGCCCGAACTCCTCGTAATGGAGGGTGGCGTCCCCGTGGCGGAAGCTCGGCATCGCCCGGTCCTTTCCCGCCCGGAGGCGGCGCGGCCGGGCGTCACGGCTTGACGTTCTGGTTCAGGTGGAAGACGTTGTCGGGATCATACCGCCGCTTGACCTCGCGGAGGCGCTTGCAGTTCGGGCCGAAGGCCGCCTCGACCGTGCCCCCGTCGCCGACCTCCTCCGCGTTCAGGTAGTTCACGTAGCGGCCGTGGCCGAAGTGAGGCGCCATCGCGTCGTAGGCCTGCCGCGTCCACGTCACGTTGGCCTTGGTGTCGGCCGCGTCCATCCACTCCCCGACCGCGAGGAAGTTGTAGCCTACCGTCCGGTGCGGGAACGCGGTCTCGGTCGTGCCGACCCGGGTAGCCGCGCCGTGGAAGTGCTCCAGCAGGAGCCCGCTCATCGGCGACGGCGCGGTCGCGAAGTGCTCGATCATGGTCTCGAAGGCGGCGTCGGGCAGCGCGGTGAGGAAGTTCGACTTCCAGTAGTTGAGCGCGCCCTTGGGGAAGCCGCCGTCGACCATCGTGTTGACCGCGGTGTAGGGCATGGGGCCGATCACGTCCATCACCGGCGTGCCGAAGCTCTTGATCGGCGCCACCGCCGCGGCCCCGGACTCGAGGCCGCCCGCGTGGCAGGTGAGGATCGCGGCGAGCTTGGTGCCGGAGCCGTCGGGGGCGTGCAGGAGGCCGGCGAACACGGTGAGCTCGTCGGGCAGCTTCGAGGTGAAGTCGCGGTAGAAGCGCAGCACGTCGCGCGCGGCCGCGAACGGATGCGCCACGAGCCCGGCGACGACCGTCGGCCCCACCGGGTGGAGCTCGAACTCGAGCCAGGTGGCGACGCCGAAGTTGCCGCCACCCCCGCGCACCGCCCAGAAGAGATCGGGATGCTCGTCCGCGCTGGCCCGCACGACCTCGCCGGCGGCCGTCACCAGCTCGACCGCGCGCAGGTTGTCGACCGCCATGCCGTGCTTGCCCATCAGCCAGCCGAGGCCGCCGCCCAGGGTGAGCCCGCCCACGCCGGTGCTGGAGACGACGCCGCCGGTGCTCGCGAGGCCGTGGAGCTGGGTCTCGCGGTTGTAGTCGCCCCAGGTCGCCCCGCCCTGCGCCCACGCGCGACGCGCGCGCGCGTCCACGTGCACTCCCCGCATCGAGGAGAGGTCGATCATGAGCCCGCCGTCGCACACCGCGTGGCCCGCGACGTTGTGGCCCCCGCCGCGCACCGCGATCTCCAGCCCGTGCTCGCGGGCGAAGCGCACCGCGGCCTGCACGTCGGCGGTGCCGTGACAGCGGGCCACCAGGGCGGGCCGGCGGTCGATCATGCCGTTGTGGACGCGCCGGGCGTCGTCGAAGCCGGCGTCGGCGGGCGCCAGGATGGATCCGGCGAACTGCGCGCGCAGGGTGTCGGGGGCCGAGATTGCCATGGTCATCGTGAGGCTCCTCCTCGACGGGCGGATCGTGGGGCCACCGCCCCGGTACGCCTCGTCGGACTCAGGGTACGCCAATTCGCTCCGGGCCACAGGCATCGGCGATGCCAAGCGCGCAACTCTCCGGAAGTGTTGAGCGCGGGCTCCGTCGGCGACGGATCGGGCCCGGGCACGCTGTCGCGCCGTGCGGCAGAATGCCCGTTGACGGGGCCGCGAGCGTCCTCGACACTGGCAGGTCCGGAGGGCACGAGCGATGGCGCGCGATATCGAACGGAGGGGGGCCCGCATCGGGGGCGTCGACTCGCAGCAAGTTTCCGAGGACTACATCACGAAGGTCCTGGCCGCGCAGGCCAGGAGCTGGGGCGCTCCCCTGCTCAACCATCTGGTCTACGCGCGCCGCCCGACCCTGTTCCGCGGGGTCCGCGGCATGTGGACCGGCCTCGAGGCCTCCGGCCTGATCGAGCCCCGGCTGACCGCGCTCCTGAACCGCCGCGTGGCCTTCCTCAACGGCTGCGAGTTCTGACAGGACATCAACGCTGCCGTGGGCAGCCAGCTGGGGGTGGCCGAGGAGAAGATCCGGGCCCTCGCCGACTACGCGACCAGCCCGCTCTACACCGAGGCGGAGCGCGTGGCGCTGGAGTATGCGGACTGCATGACCCTGAGCGATCGCGAGGTGAGCGACGAGCTGTTCGGCCGGCTGCGCCGGCTCTATCCCGACGACGCCCTGGTGGAGCTGACCGGGATCATCGCGTGGGAGAACGCCTCGTCCAAGTTCAATCGCGCCCTGCGGATCCCGTCGCAGGGGCTGTGGAAGGGCCGAGCCTAGGCGCGCTCATGGACGGAGATCTCCGCACCTGGCGGACGGCCGAGCGCGCGCGGCTGATCGGCCTGCGCGAGCGGCTCGACCCGGCCACGCTCGAGCGCCACCGGCACCGGATCGACGCAACGCTCGAGCGCTCGTTCCCCGGCCTCGCCCACGCGCGGGTGGCCTTCTGCTGGCCGATGCGCGGCGAGTACGACGCGCGGCCCCTCGCGGAGCGGCTGCGCGCGCGGGGGGCGGTCACCGCGCTGCCGGTCGTGGTCGCGCCCGGCCGGCCGCTCGAGTTTCGCGAGTGGCATCCGGGCGGCTCGCTGGCCACCGGCCCGCTCGGCATCCCCTACCCGGAGAGCTCGGCGCCGGTCGTGCCCACCGCGGCCCTGGTGCCGATGAACGGCTGGGACGACGCCGGGCATCGTCTGGGCTACGGGGCCGGCTTCTTCGATCGGACGCTGGCGAGCCTTCCCCGGCCGTTCGTCGCCATCGGCGTCGCCTACGAGCTGGCCCGCATCCCGACCATCCGGCCGCAGGCCTGGGACGTGCCCATGGACTGGGTGGTGACGGAGCGCGGCGTGTACCGCCGCGACCCCGAGGGCCTGGTGTTCCTCGGCGAGCCCGCGGAGGGCGACCCCGGCCGCGCGGCCTCGCCGGTGTGCTACGCGGACGAGATCGCGCCCGGCCACTGGGGAGATCCCGGGCCGGCCGAGGCATAGCCGGCGCCCACCATGAAGATCGGCGTAGTCTTCCCCCAGACCGAGATCGGCGAGGATCCGGCGGTGATCCGCGACTACGCGCAGGCCGTCGAGGCGATGGGGTACACCCACATCCTCGCCTTCGACAGCGTGGTCGGCGCCAACCCCGATCGGCCCGGTGGCTGGGACAGTCAGTACGACTACCGCCACGCCTTCCACGAGCCGCTCGTGCTCTTCGGCTTTCTGGCCGGGGTCACGCGGCGCATCGAGCTGGTCACCGGCATCCTCATCCTGCCCCAGCGCCAGGCGACGCTCGTGGCCAAGCAGGCCGCCGAGGTCGACGTCCTCTCGGGGGGCCGGCTGCGCCTCGGCGTCGGGGTGGGCTCTAGCCGGGTCGAGTTCGAGGCGCTCGGCGAGAGCTTCCCGGATCGCGGCCGGCGGGTCGAGGAGCAGCTCGAGATGATGCGCCTGCTCTGGACGCGGGAGCTGGTGACCTACGCGGGCCGGTGGCACCGCGTGCCCGACGCCGGCATCCGGCCGCTGCCGGTCCAGCGTCCGATCCCGGTCTGGATGGGCGGCGAGAGCCCGGTGGTCCTCCGCCGCGCGGCGCGCCTCGCCGACGGGTGGATCACGCTCCAGACCTTCCGTCCCGGTCCGGCGGCTCAGCAGACCATCGACGGCCTTCACGCCCACGTCCGCGAGGCGGGTCGCGATCCCGCCGCGTTCGGTATCGAGGGCCGCGTGGCGCTGGCCAAGCTGCCGTCGGACGAGTGGGCGAAGGAGATGGCGGCCTGGCGCGCGATGCGCGGCATCACGCACCTGTGCGTCAACACGATGGGGCTCGGTCTGCCCGGCCCCGAGGAGCACGTGCGCACGCTCGAGCGCTTCCGGACGGAGGTCGGAGCGATCGGTTAGCCGCCGACGCTTGCCCGCGCCCCCCTCTTCGCGTCTAATGGCCGCCGACGCGGGCGCCGCCATCGGGCCGACGCCCGCACTGGCGTGACAAGACGCAGCCGGCCCTGGCCGCCGGCCTTCCGGGAGGCCGACGACCATGGCGAACGCGACGATGCGGCGGCGCGACTTCATCCGCGCGGGAGCGGCGGCGGCCGCCCTGGCCGCGGCGCCCGGGCGAGGGTGGGCACGGAGCGCGACGCCCAGGCGCGGCGGCACGCTGCGCATCGTGGGCTTCGAGCCGCCCACCTTCGACATTCACGGCTCGGTGTCGTTCCAGACCCAGCTGACCTCGTCGTTCGTGCATCGCACCCTCTTCAAGTACGTCAACGGCGAGAAGTACGGGGCCTCCGACTTCACCCTGGTGCCCGACATCGCCCGGAAGGCGGTCGCCTCCAAGGACGGCCGCACCTACACCATCACGCTGCGCAAGGGCGTCCGCTGGGAGAAGCGGGCGCCGCTCAACGGCCGCGAGCTGGTCGCCGCCGACGTCAAGTACACCTGGGACCGCGCGGTGAAGAAGTCCGCCTTCGCGAACCTGCTGGGCAGCATCGAGGCGGTGGAGACGCCCGACACGCACACCGTCCGGGTGCGCCTCGCCGACGCCTACGCCCCGTTCCTCCACAACCTGGCCGAGCCCTGGAACGCGATCCTGCCGCACGAGGTGGAGGACAAGCTGGGCGACTTCAAGGCCTCCGAATCCCTCGTCGGCTGCGGACCGTTCGTCCTCGAGCGCTACGAGCCGGGCGTGAAGGCGGTCTTCGCCCGTAACCCCGACTACTACGAGCCCGGCCGCCCGTATCTCGACCGGGTCGAGTGGCTCTTCCTGAAGGACCGCGGCACCCAGCTCTCGCTGTTCCGGGCCGGACAGGTGGACCTGCCCTACTACGACGGGCGCATCCCCCGCTCCGAGATCGCGGCCTTCAAGAAGTCGAACCCGGGCGACCCGGTGCACTTCTGGGACTGGCTCGCGGTCCGCACCCTCGCCTTCCGCACCGACAAGGCCCCCTTCAGCGACGTCCGGGTGCGGCGGGCGCTCTCGCTCGCGGTCGACCGCAAGAAGTGGGTCGCCCAGTACCTCGAGGGCCAGGGCTACGCCGACCACGGCCCGGTGCCGGCGCCCATGCGCGAGTGGAAGATCGGCGGTCCGGACCTGGGGCCGGGCGCCCGGTGGCTCGAGTACAATCCGGCGCTGGCCCGGAAGCTCCTGGCCGAGGCCGGCTTCCCCGGCGGCCTCAAGGTGAAGTGCACGAACTGGCCGGGCTACGGGCCCGAGCTCGTGGAGGACCTGGAGCTGCTCGCGTTCTACCTCAAGGCCATCGGGGTGGAGCTCCAGATCGTCAACGAGGAGTACGGCAACTACATCCGCGGCTCGTTCCTCGGCAAGTTCGACGAGGCGAGCTGGGGGCCCTCGTCGATCTTCACCGAGGTGGACGGCTACCTCTACAACTTCTTCAAGTCCGGCGAGCCCAACAACCGCAGCCACGTGAGCGACAACACCCTCGACGTCATGCTGGACGCGCAGCGGCGCTACCTCGCCCGATCTTCTCGGAAGAAAGCGATCGACGATATTCAGCGCTACACCGCGGATCAGGTCTACTACGTCTACACCCCGTACCCGAAGCAGGTGTCCTCGTGGAGCTCGCGGGTGAAGAACCTCGGCATGAAGAACTCCTTCGACAAGGGCGCCCAGCTCGAGGTCGTCTGGCTGGAAGACGCCCGGTAGCCGCGGTCGCGCGGTGCTGCGCTATGCCTTGGAACTGCTCCCGCATCATGTCGACCACGTCGCCCGGGATCGCGCGGACGATGCCGAACACGAACACCGTCACGAGCAGGAGGGTCGGGACGACGAGGAGCAGCCGCTTCAGGCCGCCAGGCCCGACGGGCTCCGGCCGTATGCCCAGGGTGGCCATGCGTCAGGTGCCGACGAGCGGCCCCCTCACCCTGCCCTCTCCCCTGAGGGGAGAGGGTCAAGAGCTATTCGCCGAGGAAGTAGCGGCGGGGGTCGAAGAGGCGGACGAGGGCCAGCTCCTCGGCGGTCGGCGCGGTGAACCGGCGGAGCGTGGGGGCGACACGGAGGTCCCAGCCGCAGGCCTCGCGCGCGGCCTGGACCGCGGCCGCCTCCGGCACGTCGCCGTAGAGCCCGGTCAGGGTCAGCTCGCCGTGCTCGGTGGTCTTCTCGTACACGCCCAGGTCCGAGACCGCGGTGCGCACGGTTCGACCCGGCGCGGTGATGTAGGGCACCTTGTCCACGAAGCGGCGCGGCGACTGCTGCAGGCACACCACCACCTCGCGCGAGGAGGAGGTGATGTCGTTGGCCCCGCCGGAGCCGGTGATGTAGGTGACGCCCGGCATGATGGTGGAGTTGATGTTGCCGTGCTTGTCGATCTGCCCGGCGGCGAGCGAGCCGAGGCAGAGGTTGTGCCGGCCGCCCATGAAGATGCCCATCACGTGCAGGATGTCGGTCAGCATCTTGCACGAGGGGAAGTTCCGGAACGAGAACACGAACGGCTCGGCCGGACGCGGCAGGTAGCCCACCATGCCGGTCTCGGCCATCAGCTCCACCTCCGCCCCGCCCTGCTTCAGCTGGCAGGCCGCGAGCCACGCGGCGAGGTTCGAGTTGCCCACCCCGGCGAGGAAGGTCCGATATCCGCTCGACTGCACCTTCTCGGCCAGCATGCGCGCGGCCGCCACCACCATCCACTCGCTCGCGGTCGGGGTGACCGAGGTGGGCAGGCGCGAGGCAAGGGTGTCGAGCTCGGAGACCCACGCGTCGGTGTGGGCACGCCCCTTCGTCTCCATGACGCGCGCGTAGCCGAGCTTCGAGAGGTACGCGGCGTGGTCGGGCAGCTCCAGCATCCACTCCCGGATCCACGCGTCCGCGGTATCCGGCCGGCGGAAGGCCCGGCGGCACTCGAGGATCCACTCGATGTCCTCCGCGTAGCCCTCCAGCTCGGGCACGTTCATGCCGTACATGCCGCCGGGATGGTTGCCGTGCGGGGTCTCGACCACCGCGCGGACGTACTGGCCGGGCAGCCGCACCAGGTCCGCGTGACGGCGGATGAAGTCGGTGGAGACGATCTTCTCCACCGTCACGACCGCTCCCCCGCGTGCCGCCATCGCGCCGTACATGTTCTCGTTCAGCGGCGACCCGGTGATCACGTTGCCGGCCCGGTCGGCGGCCCAGCCGTGCAGCAGGGCCACGTCGGGCACCAGGGCCCGCACGTAGGCCACGCGGCCCTCGGTCCCGAAGGGATCGTCGGCCGCGATGAGATCGCCGCTCCGGGTGTTGTCCTCCTCCATGGTGGAGCCCAGCAGCGAGCGCGTGGGCAGGAACGGCACGCCCATCGCGCCCGCGAGCAGCCGCAGCGGGAAGCTCAGCATCGACCAGTTCGAGACCTCGAGCCGCCCATCCACAACCGCGCGCGAGATCAGGGCCTGGGGCGTGGGAAACGGATAGCCCTCGCCCATGAACGTGGTGATCACCCGGCGGACGAGGCCGCCGTGCACCAGCGCGGTCCAGGGGGAGCCGAGGCCGACGGTGGCGAGCGTGAAGCCGGGGGTCTTGCCCCACCACTGGCGCACCAGCTCGCGGACGGCCGGATTCGGGCGGCCGTGGGCCGCGCCGAGGTAGACGGTCGCGCCGGCGGGGACGTGGCGGCGGAGGGCCTCGGCGAGGGTGGTCGTCTTGTCGGAGCCCTCGTGGAGCGGCAGGGCGAGGCGCTGCTGGATCGTGGCCTGGTAGAACGGGTCGAGCATGAGCATCCCCTCACCCTGCCCTCTCCCCATGGGGGAGAGGGTGAGCCGTGGTCAGGCGGCGCGGCGGCCGCCGAAGATGCGGGCCTTGACCCGACCCGGCACCCAGCGGGCCAGGCGGCTCGCCACCGCGGCCAGGCGGTCGAGCGAGGCCGGCGAGCCTGGCCAGTAGCGCAGCACGAGCGGCCGCTCGATGAAGTTGAGCACGCCGTCGACCACCACCGCGGCGATCAGCAGGTCGTCGATGTAGCCGATCCACGGGATGAAGTCCGGGACGATGTCGAGCGGGCTCACCAGGTACACCGCCACCGCGGCCAGCGCCACCTTGGCCGCGGTCGGCACGTCGCGGTCGCCGGCCAGCGAGATCAGCATGCGGCCGAGGCGCGGCAGGGCGAGCAGCAGCTCCTTCATGCCTACTCCAGACGCTCGGCGAGCAGCTCCGCGATGTCGCGGGTCTTGATCCGGTCGCCGACCTCCTTGGCCTTGACCCCGTCCTCGAACATCGTGAGGCAGAACGGGCACGCGGAGGCCAGGATGTCGGGCTTCACCTCCATCGCCTGCTCGACCCGCAGCTGGTTCACCCGCCGGCCCTCGTGCTCCTCCAACCACGCGCGCCCGCCCCCGCCGCCGCAGCAGAAGCCCTTGGAGCGGTTGAGCTTCATCTCCACCAGCGAGCCGCGGGTCACCCCGGCCAGCACCCGGCGCGGCTCGTCGTACACGTCGTTGTAGCGGCCGAGATTGCACGCGTCGTGGTAGGTGATCCGCTCGTTGTCCCGCTGGGCGGGCTGCAGGCGCCCGGCCCTCAGCAGGTCGTCCATGAGCTGGGTGTGGTGGATCACCCGGAAGTGGCCGTCGAACTGCGGGTACTCGTTGCGGATGGTGTTGAAGCAGTGCGGGCACGCGGTGACGATGGTCTGGAACTTGTAGCGCTTGAGCGTCTCGATGTTGCCCTGGGCCAGGGTCTGGTAGAGGTACTCGTGGCCCAGGCGGCGGGCCGGCTCGCCGGTGCACTTCTCCTCGTTGCCCAGGATCGCGAAGTCGACCCCCGCCGCCTGCAGCACCCGCACCAGGGCCCGCGCCACCTTCTTGTTACGCTCGTCGAAGGAGCCGTAGCAGCCGACCCAGTAGAGGTACTCCGCCTCGTTGACCTCGGCCATCTGGCGCACGCCCAGGTCCTTCGCCCAGTCCGCGCGCGTCTCCCACGACATCTGCCACGGGTTGCCGTTGGTCTCGAGGTTGCGGAACGCGGGCTGCAGCTCGGCCGGGAACCGCGACTCGGTGAGCACCAGCCAGCGCCGCATGTCGACGATCTTCGGCACGTGCTCGATGAACACCGGGCAGGCGTCCACGCACCACCGGCAGGTGGTGCAGGCCCACAGCACGTTGTCGTGGATGGTGTCGCCCACCAGGGCGGTCTGCGGCATCTGGGCACCTGTCTCACCGAGAAGCGCTGGCGCCTCGTCGAAGAGCCGCTCCCGCAGGTGCAGGATGAGCCACTTCGGATCGAGCTCCTTGCCGCTCATGTTGGCCGGACAGCGGGAGGTGCAGCGGCCGCACTCGGTGCAGTTGTAGGTGTCGAAGAGGTCCTTCCAGGCCAGCTCGGTGAGGCTCCCCACCCCGAAGGTCTCGGAGTTCTCGAGATCGATGGTGCGAGACTGTCCCTTGGGGGCGAGCGACGAGAAGAACACGTTCAGCGGCGAGATCAGGATGTGCAGGTGCTTGGAGTACGGGAGCAGCACCAGGAAGCCGAGCAGGGTCGCGGCGTGGAGCCACCACGAGACGTGGAAGATCGCGGTGACCGCTCCGGTCGGCAGCGCGACCAGGGCCCGCGCGATGGCCTGCCCCGCGAACTGCCAGTGATCCGACGGCGCGGGGGCGAGCACGATGCGCCCCGCGTCGGCCACCAGGTCGGTCACCATCAGGCCCAGGATCAGGAGCAGGATCACCAGCGCCTCGGTGGAGAGGTTCAGGCGCCGCGGGCGCGTCACGAGCCGGCGGAACATCGCGTAGCCCACCGCGACGATCACCAGCACGCTGAAGGTGTCCTCCGCGATCAGGTAGGGCGCGGTGTCCGACAGGAGCGGGAGGAAGAACGACTCGGTCACGCCCTTGCCGAAGAACTCGACGGTGCCGAGGGTCAGGATCACGAAGCCCCAGAAGATCGTGGCGTGCATCAGGCCCGGCCAGAAGTCGTTGGCGAGCAGGCGCGCCTGCGCGAACACGTACACGATGACCCGGCCCACCCGCGCCGGCACCTGATCCCAGCGCGGCATCGGCTGGCCCTTGAGCAGGAGGCGGAGGAGGTAGACCGCCCGGCGCACGAACAGCACCGCCGCGACCACGATCAGCGCGTAGAAGAGCAGCGCTCCCGGAAGGGCGCCGTACCACTGGTGAGAGGGCAGCATCAGTGACGCCTCATGGGGTCGATAGTGTGGGGCGCGAGGTCGGGGGTGTCAAGCGCGCGAGCGGTCAGGACCGCTTGAGCGCCTCGGCCAGGATCCGGCTCACCGCCGAGTAGGGGTCGAGGCGTCCCGCGGTCACCGCCTCGATGGTGGCGGAGAGCGCGGGATCGGTCTGCACGCGCGCGGTGAGCTGGGTGGTGAACTCCTCCACCAGCAGGGCCTCGAGCTCCGCGCGCCGCCGCGCCTGCCGTCGCGCGTCCAGGGCGCCCGCCTGCTCGAGCCCGGCCCGGTGCCGGAGGATCTGGGCCATCAGCTCGTCGATCCCCACGTCGTTGGCGGCCTGGACCGCCAGCACCGGCACCTCCCAGTCGAGGTCCTTGGGCTGAGCGCCGCTCGTGTAGTGCAGGTGCACGCTGAAGCGCAGCTCGGCCATCAGCGCGTGCGCCCCGTCGCGGTCGGCCTTGTTGACCACGAACACGTCCGCGACCTCCATCAGGCCCGCCTTCATGGCCTGCACCGAGTCCCCCGACTCCGGGACCAGCGCCACCACCGTGGTGTCGGCCTGGCGGGCGATGTCCAGCTCGGTCTGCCCCACCCCCACCGTCTCGATGATGATCCACGGGAAGCCGAAGGCGTCCATCAGCTTGATCACGTCGCCGGTCGCGCGAGCCAGGCCGCCCAGGCTGCCGCGCGTGGCCATGCTGCGGATGAACACGTCGGGGTCCAGGGTGTGGGTCTGCATGCGGATGCGGTCGCCCAGCACCGCCCCGCCCGTGAACGGGCTCGACGGGTCCACCGCGATCACGCCCACCGGCAGCGACTCCGCCCGCAGGCGACTGGTGATCCGGTCGACCAGGGTCGACTTGCCCGCGCCGGGCGGCCCGGTGATGCCCAGCACGTAGGCGCGGCCGGTCCGCTCGTGGACCGCCCGCATGATCTCCGGCACCTCGGGGGAGCGGTTCTCCACGCGGGTGATGAGACGGGCGAGGGCCAGGCGATCGCCGTCGAGCATCCGGCGGACGAGCTCGGTCACGGACCGCGTGTGCTCAGGCGCCGGGACGCGGGGAGGCGGCGGACTCGGAGGGCTCCGCGCTGAGGCGCGCCTCCATCACCAGGGCGTCCTCGCCGGTGTCGAAGTAGTAGCCCTTGCGGCGGCCGATCACCCGGAAGCCGAAGCTCTCGTAGAGGCCGAGAGCCTCCGCGTTGGTGGGGCGCACCTCGAGGAACGCGAGGCTCACCGCGCGAGTCCGCGCGTCGTCGAGCACCGCGCCCAGGAGCGCGCGGGCCACCCCGCGGCGGCGCAGGTCCGGGTGCGCGGCGAGGTTGGTCACGTGGATCTCGTGCCCGATCTCCCACAGGCAGAGGTAGCCGACCAGGCGGGCGCCCCGCCGGGCCACCAGGCAGCGCGCCACCCGGTTCTGGGTCAGCTCGTAGCGGAAGGCCCCGCGCGACCAGGGGGTCTGGAACGACGCGCGCTCGATCACCAGCACGTCGTCCAGATCGTCGAGGCTCATGGCCTCGATCGTCAGCTCCTCGTGGTCGCGCACCGCCGGCTCACCCACGGCGCGCCCGCAGCTCCGCCTCGGAGGGCCGGAGGTAGAGGGGGGCGAGCTGCTCGCCCGGGATGCCCTCGCCCGCGGCCAGCATCGCGTGGCCGAGGGCGCCCACCACCGCGGGCGACGGCAGCGACTGCGCGGGCGGCGCCTCGCGAACGTCCGCGCTCCGGTGCGTCCAGTGCGGCCGGGAGGCCGCGACCCCGTCGCCGACCACGATGACCGGCGACGGCAGGCGTCCCGCGGCCTCCGCGGGCGGCAGCGCGAGGTAGTCCCACTCGCGGGCCATCGCGCCGTCCCGCCACCGGTAGAGCGAGCAGTACACCTCGTTCTTGCGCGCGGCCAGCAGGGGGACGACCGGCGCGTCCGCGAACGGCAGGGTGGCCGCGAGCGCGTCGAGGGTGGGCACCGGCGCCACCGGCACGTCGAGGGCCAGGGCGAGGCCCTTGGCGGTGGCGGCCCCCACGCGCAGACCGGTGAAGGAGCCGGGACCGATCGACACCGCGAGGCCGCGCAGGCTCGCGATCTCCCACGCGCAATCCTGCAGCAGCCGATCCACCACCGCCAGCACCCGCTCGGAATGGGTGAGTTGAATGTTGAGCCGGCTCTCCCCCACCAGACGGCCGTCCTCGAGCAGCGCGGCCCCGCCCGCGAGCGTGGCGGTCTCGAGCGCGAGCAGCCTCATGCGCGGCAGTCTAGCACGCCGTGCGGGCCGCGGGCCGCCCGCTCCCGCGGGCACTTTCGGGTTGACAACCCCGCGCGGGGGCCCGATTCTTGAATCGACTGATGGCCCCCCCGCCGCGACAAACCGATAGCCAGATGGACGCGGAGGTTCGCGAGAAGATCCATCTCGAGATCCTCAAGCGCACCGGCGCCTACCACGCGAACGATCACGTCCTCCTCCCCTCCGGCCACCACACCAGCGAGTACATCGAGAAGACGCTCGTCACCACCGAGGCCTCGTTCACCGAGGGGCTGGGCGCGGTGATCGCCAAGCACTTCGCGCAGTGGCCCATCGACGTGGTGCTCTCCACCGGACCGGGGGCCCTGATCCTGTCGCACTGCGTGGCGCGGGCGCATCCGTCGCGGCCCACCCTGGCCTACGGCACCAAGGGCGTCAGCGGGGGCAAGCGGCGGGTCACGCTGCCGGTGGAGTTCCAGCGCTTCATTCGCGCCGGCACCAAGGTGCTGATCGTGGAGGACCTGGTCAGCTCCGGCACCACGGTGCGGCTGCTCTCGCAGCTGGTGGAGGAGCTCGGCGGCCAGGTGGTGGGCATCGGGGCCCTGTGGCGGCGCACGAAGAAGACGGAGGTCGGGGGCAAGGAGATCTTCAGCCTGGTGAGCCGCGACTTCCCGACCTACGCCCCGGAGACCTGTCCGCTCTGCAAGAAGGGCGTGCCGCTGAACCAGGAGTACGTGAAGCGGCGCGAGCACCGCAAGCCGTCGTCCGCGCACGAGAAGGCCTGAGCCCTGCCGACCCGGCCCCCAAGATATGGGGGCCGCATCACGCCCCGGCCCCCGTATCCGGTATTTTCTCCTTGACACGTTTTTGGCCCTCCCCTATTGTCCGGACAATGATCGACCGCGTGGACGCGCGGGGATCGGGAGGGGGGTGACATCACATGGCGAAGAAGAAGGCCGCGAAGAAGAAAAAGAAGAAGTAAGGCGCCCCTCGTGGCGCTCGGCCCTGTCGGCCCCCATTCCGGCAGGGCCGTTCCATCTGCGAAGCATCCCGCCTCCATGACTCCCTCGTGACCCCCCCGTGACTCATCGACACGCGTACGCGCTGCTGCTCGGCGTCGCCCTGCTGTGGGCCGGCAACTATCCGCTCGCGAAGATCGGCCTGCACGAGCTCGGCCCCATCACGATGTCGGCGCTGCGCACCCTCATCGCGGCGCCGTTGCTGGTGCTGGTCTCGCGCCTGCTCGAGGGCCCGCTGCCGCCGCTCGCCCGGCGCGACCTGATCGCGGTGGTGGTCCTCGCGGTGAGCGGCTTCGTGGGCAACTCCGCGCTCTGGTACGTGGGGATGCGCGGCACGAGCCCGGCCAACGCGGGCATCCTGGGCGCGGCCTCGCCGGTGGTGGTGGCTCTCGCGGCCGCGACGTGGCTGCGCGAGCGGGTCTCCCCGGTCAACCTGGTCGGCATCGGCCTCACCATGCTCGCGGTGCTCCTGACCATCGCGCAGGGCTCCTTCCACGTCCTGCTCACGCTCTCGGTCAACCGCGGCGACGTGATCATCCTGCTCTCGCAATCGATGTGGGTGGTCTACACGCTCTACAGCCGGGCCAACCTCTCCACGTTCTCGCCGCTCCAGATGCTGGCCGGCGCGCACGTGGTGGCCGCCGGGCTGCTGCTCCCCCTCGCCCTCGTGGAGCGGCCGTGGCAGGCGTTGGCGCACGCCTCGTGGGTGGGCTTCTCGGTGGTCCTCTACAGCGCCCTGCTCGGCACCCCGGCCCACGTCGCGTACTACCAGGCCGTCCGCACGGTGGGACCGAGCCGCGCCGCGGTGTTCATGAACCTGATCCCGTTCCTGGTCCTGGGGCTCTCGTGGCTCATGCTGGGCGAGCCGATCCGCTGGTACCACTGGGTGGGCGCGATCGGGGTGATCGGAGGGGTGGCGCTGACGACCCGCCACTCCCGGGTGCCTCCCGGGGAGAAGGCGGCCTGACCGACTACCGCTTGGCCGCGGCCTTCGGTCCCTTGCCGGGGGCGGGCTTGGCCGGCTTGTCGTCCTTGATGAGGTGCTTCACCTCGTCCATGAACTGGGAGATGTCCTTGAACTGGCGGTACACGGAGGCGAAGCGCACGTAGGCGACCTGGTCGAGCTTCTGCAGGTGCTCCATCACGATCTCGCCCAGCTCGAGGCTCGTGATCTCCTTCTCGGCCCGGTCGTGCAGCTTGGACTCGATGTCGGCCACCACGTCGTCCACCGCCTGCACGCCGACCGACCGCTTCTCGCAGGACTTGAGGATGGACCCGCGCAGCTTCTGGCGATCGAAGGGCTCGCGGCGCCCGTCCCGCTTCACCACGTGGGGGAGCACGTCCTCGATGTACTCGTAGGTGGTGTAGCGGCGGTTGCACTTGAGGCACGCGCGCCGGCGACGGATGAACTCCCCGTCACGCCCCACCCGCGAGTCCACCACCCGGTCCTCGGTGTGGCCGCAGAACGGGCACTTCACCGGAGGCGCCCCGCGTAGAGGGGGAACTGTCCGGTCAGCTCCTGCACCTGTCCCCGCACCGCCGCTTCCACCGCCCCGTCCCCGGGCCGCTGCAGCACCCGGTCGATGAAGTCCGCGATCCGCGCCATCTCCGGCTCCTTCATGCCGCGGGTGGTCACCGCGGGCGTTCCGATCCGGATACCGCTCGTGACCATGGGCCCCTTGGTGTCGAAGGGGATGCCGTTCTTGTTGACGGTGATGAAGGCGCGGTCGAGCGTCTCCTGCGCGTCCTTGCCGGTGACGCTGCGCGAGGTGAGGTCCACCAGGATCAGGTGGGTGTCGGTGCCGCCCGAGACCAGCCGGAAGCCGCGGGCCAGCAGGGCCTCCGCCAGCGCGTGGGCGTTCTTGACGATCTGCCCCTGGTAGGCGCGCCACTCCGGGGTCTGCGCCTCGCGGAACGCCACCGCCTTGGCCGCGATCACGTGCATGAGCGGGCCGCCCTGGATGCCGGGGAGCACGGTGCGGTCGAGGTCCTTGGCGTACCGCTCGCGGCACATCACCATCCCCCCGCGCGGCCCGCGCAGCGTCTTGTGGGTGGTGGTGGTGACGAAGTCGGCGACGGGCAGCGGCGAGGGATGCAGACCCGCGGCCACCAGGCCCGCGGGATGCGCGATGTCGGCCATCAGCGCGGCGCCCACCTCGTCCGCGATCTCGCGGAAGGGCTTGAAGTCGATCGCGCGCGGGAACGCGGAGCCGCCCGCGATCACGAGCTTCGGGCGGTGCTGCCGGGCGAGGTCGCGCACCTGGTCGAGGTCGATGCGCTCGGTGTCCTTGCGGACCCCGTACGGCACGATCTGGTAGAAGCGCCCCGAGAAGTTGATGGGGCTGCCCGCGGTCAGGTGCCCGCCGTGGGCCAGGTTCGGCCCCAGCACCACGTCACCCGGCTTGAGCAGCGTGAAGTACACCGCCATGTTGGCCTGCGAGCCGGAGTGGGGCTGCACGTTGACGTGCTCGGCCCCGAAGAGCTCGCGGGCCCGGCTGATGGCCAGCTCCTCCGCGATGTCGACGATCTCGCAGCCGCCGTAGTAGCGCTTGCCCGGGTAGCCCTCGGCGTACTTGTTGGTCATCACCGAGCCCACCGCCTCCAGCACCGCCTCGGAGACGAAGTTCTCCGACGCGATCAGCTCGAGGTTGCGGGACTGCCGCTCGGTCTCGGCGCGGATCGCCTTGGCGATCTCGGGATCGACCTGCTCCAGCGGGCTCATCGGCCGGGGACCCGGTCTCCCGCGTGGCGGACCTCGACGTCGGCGATCTTCTCGACCCGCCGCGCGTGCCGGCCGCCCGCGAAGGCGGTCTCGAGCCAGGCCTGGAGGATGTCGGATGCCATGTCCGTGCCCATCAGCCGGCCGCCCAGCACCAGCACGTTGGCGTCGTTGTGCTCGCGGCTCATCCGCGCGGTGTAGAGATCGGCGCACAGCGCCGCCCGCACCCCCGGCACCTTGTTGGCCGCGATGGACATGCCGATGCCGGTGCCGCAGATCAGCAGGCCGCGCTCGACCTTGTGGTCGGCCACCGACTCGGCCACCAGACCCGCGTAGTCGGGATAGTCGACCGATTCAGTGGAGTGAGTGCCCAGATCGAGCACCTGGTAGCCGTGGTTTATCAACCAGCCCTTGAGGGCTTCCTTGAGCACGTATCCGGCGTGGTCGGCGCCGAGCGCGATGGTGGAAACCACGGGCCAACGTTACGCTCCCTCGGGGCTGGGTGTCAAGGAACCCGCTACCGGTGGGGTCCACCCGCGCGCGGCGGGTGGCGCCGCGGTCACGCCGTCGGCTCCTCTCGACCGCTCAGCACCGGCTCGGGCACCAGCGCGGCGGCCGCCTCCATGTCGGCCAGGATCTCGCGGCGCCGCTCCGCCAGGTGGCGCGCGAGGTCGCGGTCGATGAGCAGGTACAGGAGCGCGCGCGTCTCGCGGTAGAGCCTCCCGAGTCGCTCGCTCCAGGAGAGCGCGAAGAAGCCGCTCGGCACCAGCAGCACCAGGAAGAGCGCGAGCAGCCGTCCCCCGCCGAGCCGCCACCCGAGCCACGCCTCGCCGATCCACGCGAGCGGGTAGAGGGCCAGGCCGGCCGCGAGCTTGTAGGTCGCCTCCACGTCGCCCTCGGGGCGCAGCACGCGCGCCGCGACCCAGGTGAGCCAGTACGGCAGGGCGTGGGTCAGGAGCCCCCACAGGGCCAGGGGCAGGCCGCCCAGCAGCGCGGCGAGCTGCCCCGCCGCGTAGCGCAGCGCCACCGCGGGGGCGGGAGGCCTCAGCAGCACCGCGGTGCGCACGCCCGCCTCGTCCAGGTCCTTCACGTAGCGCTCCATCTGCGCGCGCAGGAGCGACAGGCGCGCCGGATCCTGGTGGCTCAGGTAGCGATAGGCGCGAGTGGCGCGGCGGCGCCAGTCCGCGCGCGCGGTCGCGTCCCACTCCCCGCCCCGCTCCTGCCGCCAGAGCCGCTCCGCGTGCTCGACCAGGCGAAGGGTCTGCCGGTCGTCCACCATGGCGATGAGGGCGCGCATCGCCTCGCCGAGCCGCGCGGTGAGCCGGCGCGCGGCCTCCTCGGGCTCGGTGCGAGCGAGCGCCACGCAGTCCGCGGTGGGCACCGGCTCGCCCATCGAGAGCACCGCCCAGCCGGTACGGAAGGTGCCCGGCTCGTGCAACATGAGCCCGACCGGCAGCAGCGTCACCGGCCCCGTCCCCTCCGTCTCCGCGGCCAGCAGCATGCGCGCGGCGCCGGTGCGGAGCGGCATCAGGGTGGGCTCGGGCTGGCTCACGCCCTCCGGGAAGATGAGGATCGCCTGCCCGGCGCGGAGCGCGGACGACGAGGCCGCGAAGAGCGCGGCGTTGCGCCCGGGATCGGTGCCGCCCTCCTGCCGGCGATGCACCGGCAGGGCGCCGATCAGGCGCAGGAACCAGCCGATGAGCGGGGTCGAGAAGAGCGGGGCCTTGGCCACCGGCACCAGGCGGCGCGGGAAGTGCGCCACCAGCAGGACGCCGTCCACCAGCGCGTTGTGGTGGTTGACCGCCACCACGAGAGGCCCCGCCCGCGGCACGCGCTCGGCGCCGATGACGTCGATCCGGCGATAGAAGACCGCGAGCAGCAGGCGGGTCAGCGCCCTGACCAGCCGGTACGCCGCGGGCCCGTCGCTCCGCGCGTCGCTCAGAACGTCACGCGCTGGCCGTCCGCGGCCACCGCGGCCGGCCAGCCGAGCCGGCTCGCGATCGCCTCCCGCAGCGCGGCGGCCGCGTCCGGCTCACCGTGGACGATGTAGGTCATGCCGGGCGGCCGCCTGAAGCCGCCCAGCCAGCGCATGATCTCCTCGCGGTCGGCGTGCGCGGAGTAGGCGTCGCTCACCATGATCTGCGCGCGCACCGGCACCATCGCGCCCAGCATCTTGATCTCGGTGGCCCCGTCCGTGAGGATCCGCCCCCGCGTGCCCGCGGCCTGATAGCCCACGAAGAGCACGGTGGTGCGTGGATCGGGCAGCAGCCGCTTGAGGTGGTGCAGGATGCGCCCGCCGGTAGCCATGCCGCTGCCGGCCACGATGATCCCCGGCCCCGCGGCGTCGTTGAGCCGCTTGGACTCGTCCACCGTCCGGGTCAGGGTGAGGCGTCGCGGGGCGAAGGGCCGGGTGCCGTCCTTCTCCACCGCGGTCAGCGCCGCGTCGTGCTCCTCCCGGTGGGTCGCGTAGATCACGGTGGCCTGGATCCCCATCGGGCTGTCCAGGTAGACGGGCAGGCTCGGGATCGCGCCCGTGGCCTCGAGCTCGCGCAGGTCGTAGAGGATCTCCTGCGAGCGGCCCACCGCGAAGGCGGGGATCAGGAGCCACCCCTTCTGGGCCGCCGCGCGCTTCACCGCGGTGGTCAGGCGCTCCCGGGGATCGTCGGCGGGGTGGACGCGGTTGCCGTAGGTGGACTCCACCAGCAGCACGTCGGCCTCCGCGACCGGATCCGGATCCACCATGATCGGCACGTCGTACCGCCCGAGGTCGCCGGAGAACACGAGACTCTTGCCGTCGACGCGGCAGTCCACGAGCCCCGCGCCCAGGATGTGGCCGGACGGCGTGAAGCGGGCCTCGATGCCGGGCGCGGGAGTGAAGGCGGACCCGAAGCTCACCGCGCGCGCCTGCGCGAGCACCCGCTCCGCGTCGGCCACCGTGTAGAGCGGCAGGGCCGGGTCGTGCTTGCTCGTGTGGTGGCGGTTCGCGAACTCGGCCTCCTCCTCCTGCAGGTGAGCCGCGTCGGGCAGCATGATCCGGAGCAGGTCGAGCGTGCCCCCGGTGCAGTACACCGGTCCCTTGAACCCGTCGCGGCAGAGCCGCGGCAGGTAGCCGGAGTGATCGATGTGAGCGTGGCTCAGCACCACCGCGTCGAGCGTCGTCGGGTCGACCGGCGGGGCGGCCCAGTTGCGCAGCCGCAGCGGCTTCAGGCCCTGGAAGAGTCCGCAGTCGAGCAGGAGCCGCCCGGGGCCGCTCTCGAGAAGGTGCTTGGAGCCGGTGACGGTGCCGCCGGCTCCTCCCAGGAACGTGAGCGCGGGGCTCACTCCGGGACCGACTCCTGCCGCGGCCGCCCCCGCGCGCCCCGCGGCGGGTACGGGCCCGCCCCGGCCGGGAACTCGAAGGTCTCCTGCTCCGCGGTCTCGACCCCCTGGGTCACGAGCCGCTCGAGATCGAGGCGCGCCTCCAGGGCCGCCACCTGGGCCGCCTCCACGCGGGTGTCCGGATGCCTGGGGGTGAAGAGCGTGCAGCAGTCGGCGTCCGGCTCGATCGAG
>Ga0070682_100000142_pt1 | contig 57131 bp, 99 predicted proteins | sample KBSC63LmetaG_FD_64668 | JGI IMG/M metagenome (GOLD analysis project Ga0070682, IMG submission 64668) | Corn rhizosphere microbial communities from Kellogg Biological Station, Michigan, USA - KBS C6-3L metaG | ecosystem: Host-associated > Plants > Roots > Rhizosphere | place: USA: Michigan...
GGCGGGTCCAGCAGACGGCTGCCGGGCCGGCGCGACTGGCCCCCGAACACCGTCCTCAGTACCGGGGTCGCATCCGGGAACCGGGCGCTAGTAGGTGGGCTGGCCGCCGGCCGCAATGGGTGGTAGCTCAACTGGCACAGAGCACTGGGGAGACGCAGCGACCCGGGTTCGATTCCCGGCCACCCACAGGGCACACGCGCCGTTGCGCGCGGATACGCCACCAGGAAGGCCCGAAGAGCTTGGAGTCGGGAGGGACCTGGCGGGCCTTCGTCGATCGGGTAGAGCTCGCAGGGACCTGCACCGCGTGGCAGGCCTGCACACGAAGGGCCCGGGGCCAGGAACCACCCGGGCCTTTCGTGTGCCCAGGGGGTTGACACCCACCGCACCGTGGGGTTAGATAGACACATGAGCGAGAACCCTCGGCTTTCGGCCACAGCCTTCTACGCGCTCGTCCTTGACCGCATCGAGGACGCCGAGCCCTACGACGACCGCATGTCCAGCCCGGACGACGTCCGGCTGCACCCGGATGGCGAGTGATGGTCAAGCCGACAGGGCCCAGCGCCGTTTTCCGTGTCTCGGCCGAAGACCGTGGCTACGGCTTGGACGGCACGGCCGAGGCGAACCCCGACTACCTCACGCTGTACAACGAAGCCGGCGACCGGCTGGACATTGACACCCAGGACTTGGCCGCTGTCGGCGACATGCTGATCCGCGCCTTTGTGCGCACCAAGAGAGGATGATCATGAGCAGTGCTACACCCCAGAGGGGCGACCGTGTGGACTCCACCAGGATCGGCGGCCCCGGCGAGATCATCGGCTACCAGCCCCGAGAAGACGGCCACCCGGCCCGCTGGCACATCAAGCCGGACAACCCGGGACAGCTGTCCCGCTGGCTCCTGCGTCACCAGTTCACCGTCAAGCAGAACGGCAGGTAACGCCATGGCTGGTCTGCTGTACCTCGCGCTGGTGGTCTTGGTGTGCTGGTACGCATGGCCGGCCGCGACCACCTGGAAGGCGAAGGCCATGGCCGTCGTGCTGGCCTTCTGGCTGCCGATCCTGTCGTGGCCGTGGCTGCTCTGGTACGGCCACCGCGCCCGTCGAGCCAGGGCGGCTGAGATCGCTCAGGAGGCGCAGGCTCAGCGGCGGCAGGAGTGGGCGGAGCGGGCCAGCTGGTGGCTGGGTGACTTCGAGGGCGCGTTGGTGGACGGCGACCTGCGGCGCGCCGAGCTGGCCAACGACGTGCTGGTCTCCATGGAGCTCGGCGACACGTGGCGCGGCATTCGGCATCGGGAGCTCCAGTCCGGCCTGGCCGTGCTCGCTGCCCCTGTGCACGCCTTCAGCGCGCTATTCGACGGTCCGGCCTACCGAGAGAACGGCACTCGCCGCCGCACCAGCGTCATCGCCGGCAAGCGGGTCAGCATGGAAGAAGGGGCCTGGCTCGCCACCCTGCACAACGGCCGCGTGTCCGTGCGCGTCCCTACGGCATGAGCCACCGCAAGCCGGCTGGGTGCAGCCTGCGACTCCTCGCCCTGCCGATTCTGCTCGCCGTCGCCGTCCTGCGATCCAGGCGCTAGCATCCTGATCGATATGCGGGCGCTGTCCCCGATCCAGCGCCCGCATATCGCTATGATGCCCCCATACGAGAGGGGGTGTCATGACAGCCCAGCTGGCCAACGACGCCACTCCTGCCCAGCAGGAGGAGTACCCGATCCCCACGCGGATCATCGCCGACTTCTTCCCCACGACCGTGCGCCTGCCGGACGATCGCCTCCGCCACAACGTGCGTGTGCAGGCAACCGATGTGGGCCTGTACGTGTTCGCCGACAAGCCGCCGGCCGACGACCTGTCGGGGGCGCTGTTCTTCTCGCCGATCGTGTGGGCCGAGACGACCAACCAGCGCCCGCCGGCCCGCGTCAGCTTCGTGATCATGACCGAGCTCGGCGGAGTCGCCGTCACCCAGCTGCTCGGCTGTGGATGCGCTTACGCCGACCTCAAGTACTGGACGCCGGCCTGGGTGTCGCGCAGCCTGCCCTGGGGTGGTGGGGCCGGTGCGTGACCTCCTGGTGTTCCTCCTGCCGCTGCTCGCCGCGCTGATCGTGTTCTCTGGCCTGGCCGTGCCGGTCAGCGCGCGACAGCTTCGCCTGCTGTCCGCCCTGGCCGCCATGCTGGTCGTCGTCGCGCTCGTGCTGTGGCTCGTGGCGGTGACCGCGTGACCGCATGGACGCGGGAGCCCCTCGCCGCCCTCCTGGTCGCGCTGGCGTCGTTCCGGCTGACCCGCCTGCTCCAGCGGGACACGATCCTGGACCGGCCGCGCCAGGCCTTCATGGACAAGCACTACGCCGGCCGCCTCGGCGAGCTCGCCAACTGCCCGTGGTGCCTCGGCTTCTGGGTGAGCGTCGCCGTCGTGCTCGCCGCTACGGTGCTGCCGCGCAAGCTGTGGGAGCCGGTCGTCGTCGCCTTCGCCGCCAGCGCGGTCGTGGGCCTCCTGCCGATGGGGGAGTGACCGTGGTCTTCAACCCCCAGGGCTTCCGCCCGCAGGAAGTGGTGGAGGACGGCCAGTCGCACAAGCTGTCCACCCTGCGGGCCGCCGGTATGCGCATCCAGCCGTCCGCCAACTCGGAGGTGCTGCGCGTCCTGGCCGTAGCCCGCCGCGAGTGGCAGTCCCTGGCGTGGAAGTACCGGGACCTGATCCCGGAGCTGCGCTTTGCCGCCGGCTACCGCTCCGGTGCGATCAGCCGTGTCCGCCTGTACGCCGCCCAGATCGAAGCGGACGACGACACGCCGACCCCGCTGAGCCTGATCGACGACCCCGAGAAGGCCAGCCAGATCACGGTTGATCATGACCTGGCCCGGGCCGCCATCGACAACCTGAGCCGGCTGCCGATCGACGACGGTTTCTCCTTCCTGGGCCGCTGGTCGGAGAACTTCGACTTCGCCGGTGACTGCTGGCTGCACGGATTTCCCGACCCGCTGACGGGCGAGGAGTGCTGGAAGATCCGCCCGTACGACGCGGTTAAGGTGTCGGCCGACGGGCGCACCGTGAAGGTGATCTCCGACGTTCTGCCCGGCACGGACCGCGACATCAACTGGGACCGCGAAGAGCTCTACCGGCTGTGGATCGAGCACCCCCACGACAGCCACCTTGCGGACTCCCCGTGCTGCGCCGCGCTCGACAACTTCGAGAACGTCGTGCTCCTGGGCCGTGAGCTCCGGGCCGCTAGCCGGTCGCGCTCGGCCGCGAACGGCATCGTCGGCATCCCCAACACCATGACGTTGCAGCGCAACATCCGGGAGGACGGCGACGACGGCACCACGTCGGCCAGCTCCTCCAGCTTCATGGCCGACTTCACTGGGGTCCTGCTCGCCCCCATCAGCAACGAGGGTGACGCCGGCTCCGTCGCGCCCGCCGTGCTCACCGGCAGCCGCGAGGACATCGCCGCCATCCGGCACATCCGGTTCGAGCGGGAGACGTCGGCGGACCTGGGCGACAAGATGGACCGGGAGCTGACCCGCATCGCCCGGGGCCTGGACCTGCCGCCGGAGATCATTTCCGGCATCGGCGACTCCAACCACTGGTCAGCCTGGCAGATCGACGCCTCCACCTTCCGCTACCACATCGAGCCGTCCGTGCGCCGTATGGTCGACTCGCTCACCACCGCCTTCCTGCGCACCACCCTCCTGGACATGGGCTTCGACCCGGCCGAGGTGAAGCGCATCCGTGTCTGGTACGACGCGGCCAACATCACCGAGAACACCAACCGGCGGCAGGACGCCATCGACGCCTGGGACCGTGGCGCGATCAGCTGGGACTCGCTGCGCGAGGCGCTCGGCTTCTCCGACACCGACCGGCCAGAGGAGCGCGAGATGCTCCTGATGACCCTGTTCAAGGTCGGGCTGGACCCGATCACCGCCGGCCAGCTGCTCCAGCGCATCCTGACCCCCGGCACCACGCCGGTCATCCCAGAGCGCGAGACCATCAGTGGGCCGAAGCCCGGCGGCACGCCGGCGCTCCCAGCCAGCCCGGCCACGCCCGCCCTTCCTGCCGGCAGCAGCCCGCAGGAAGGCGGCAGCGCGCCGGCCGCGCCCGCCGGCATCTCCTCCGACGGAGGGCTGCGCGACCTGTACCGGCAGTACGCGCTGATCGCCGCCGCCGCACAGGAGGAGCAGTACCGGCTGGTCTTCAACCCCCTGCGCGACATGGTCGACATCGAGCGGCAGCTCCGCGACCGCATCGTCACCGCCGCCGACGCCGCCCTGCACCAGGCCGTGGCCAAGGCGGCCAGTCGGCTCCGCGCCAAAGTGTCCGGCGACACCGAGCTCATCACCCAGCTTCGAGCCCAGGCCGGCCACGCCCACTTCGGCCCCACTATCGGCCGGGAGCGCGCCCTCACGGCCGGAGCCACCACGGACTTCCTGCTCGCCGGGGCCTTCGCCGTCCTCGGCACCAAGTTCACCCAGTGGACCTTGGCCGCTATCGACGCCATCGTCAGTCGCCTCGCCTCCACCCTCGGCCTCACCAAGGGCACCCGCGAACACCGGGAGCTCACCGAACGCGTCCGCCACACCATGGCGTCCCGCGTCGACGACGGCTGGGACCGCCTCGAAGGCAACCTCCACACGCTCGCCGACAACATCCTCTACGGCGAGCACCAGCCCACCCCAGGCGACATCGCCGACCTCACCGTGCAGCCCGGACTCGTGCGCGGCGTCCTCGCCGACATCGGCGGCACCCAGCCCGGAGGCGCGGTCGCCGACAACGGCCGCACCACCCAGCCCGCCACCGGCCTCGCCACCGGCCACACCGTGCAGCAGGAACTCGCCGCCGCCGGAGCAACCCAACTCGGCCACCTCTGGGTATACGGCGTCACCCTCGCACCCGACCAGTTCCACCCCCACCGCCACATCGAAGGCCTCCGCTTCCGAGGCTGGACCGACCCCGCCCTCACCCCACCCACCGGCTACGCCTGGCTCGGCGACCACATGTACCCCGGAGACCACCACGGATGCATGTGCGACGCCGTCCCCGCCTACGCCATCCCCACCCAGGCCAACACCATCCGCAACGACCTAGCCACCCCCAGCGCCGACATGGCCAACATCATCCGGCTCGCCGACATCGACGACGCCGCCGGCCGCACCGGCACCACCGCCCAGCAAATGCGCGACCGACACGACCACATCCAGGCTCTTCAGGACCGCTTTATCTCAGGGAAGGTGACGGCATGACCACGCCCACCATCGTGCCGGCCCCGGTCGGCGACGACGGCAGCTCCGACAAGCCGGCCAGCGGCATCCCGGAGAACGCCGTCCCCATCGACTTCCCGGTCCTCGCCCTGGAGGGCATCGAGACCGCTGACCGGCGGTTCATCGAGCCGGGGGCGCTCGACCACCGGGCGGTGCCGCTCACCATCTACGCCCAGACCCGCACGCCGGAAGGCGGCCAGGGGCACGACGGCGCGGACATCGTCGGGGCGCTGACCGAGCTGACCCGCCGGCCCGGGCCTGAGGTGACCTCGAAGTCGACCGGCGAGCCGTTCCCGGCGGACACCTTCGTCTGGTCCGGCAAGGGCTGGATGTACACCGACGTGCCGGCGTACCGGATGGTGAAGGACGGCGCGCTGTCCGGGAACAGCGTGGACCTGTCGGCGGTGGACGCCACCGTGGTGTACGCCGACGAGACCGACGAGCACGGGCAGATGCGCATGTCCTCCGGTGTGATCGGCGCTACCACGCTGGTGGGCCTGCCGGCGTTCCCGGACGCGTACGTGGTGCTCGACGGTGAGCAGATCGCGCCCCAGCCGGGCCTGGTCGCGTCGTTGACGCCCATGTGGCGGTCGGCGAGCCTGGGCGACCAGTGCTCCCCGTGCGCGGCTGGCACGCCGCAGAGCGACGCCCTGGAGCTGGCCCAGCTGCCACTGGCCGCCGAGGGCACCGCGCTGGAGCCGCGCAACCCGGACAACTTCCCGGGCCTGTGGCTGTTCCGCGACAACGGCATGCCCGCTCAGCAGGTCGCGACTCCCACCGAGGACGGTCCGCAGCTGGTGGTGCCGGCGGTGCGCTCGTGGCTGACCGAGATGAGCATGATCGACAAAGGCGGTCCGCTCGCCGCCGTCACGGCCAGCCTGGCCCGCCGCGTCGGCGAGACCGTGCCGTGGGAGCAGGACCTGAAGGCGGCCGGCAACCCCGCGTACGCCACCTCCGGCATGGTCGCGCTGGTCCCGGACGACCCGGAGTCGTTCGCTGTGGAGGGCGGCGACCCGGCCGACGAGATGCACTGCACCCTGGCGTTCCTGGGCGACGACCTGGACCAGTGGACGCCGGAGCAGTACCAGACAGCGCTGGACGCGGTGCAGGCCGCCATCGACGGCAACCGGCCGCCGGACCTGGAGCAGCCCGACGACCCCGACGCCGCCGACGAATCGCCGGCCGAAGACGCCACCGACCCCCAGTCTGTCCGGGCCGCTGGCGGGGTCGAGCCGGACAGTCCACGGTCGGTCAAGGCGCGCGTCATGGGCCACGCCACCTGGAACGCCGACGGCGGCCCCACCGGCACCATGCAGCCCGCCACCGTCTACGACATCGGCGACAGCCACACCATCCACAGCCTGCGCGACAACGTCGTCAACCACCTCCAGAACCGTCTGCACCAGGTCGGCCGGCAGCTGCCCGCCCAACACACCCCGTTCAAGCCGCACATCACCGCCGGCTATAAGGTGCCGCAGAGCAAGCTGTCCCGTCTCGGCCCCGTCCAGTTCAGCACCGTCCGCGCCGAGCTGGCCGGACAGCGCCATGACTTCCCGCTGGACGGCGGCAAGCCCACCGTCACGGCCGCCGCCGTGCCGGCCCTGCCGTCCGACGCCTTCGCCAACCCGAAGCTGACCGGGCCCACGCCGATCACCGTCGTGGAGCGTGACGGTGTCGTCCGCGTCTTCGGCCACATCGCCGAGTGGGGCACCTGCCACATCGGCTTCTCCGGCCAGTGCGTCACCGTGCCCTCCAGCCCCAGTCAGTACGCCTACTTCCACACCGGCCAGACCAACACCGACAAGGGCTTCATCCCCACCGGCCGCATCACCTTCGGCACCGGCCACGCCAAGGATCGACTGTCGGCCGGGCCCGCCATCGCCCACTACGACAACACCGGCACCGTCGGCGCGGACGTCGTCGCCGGCGAGGACGCGTTCGGCGTGTGGATCTCCGGCGTCGCCCGTAGCAGCCTCTCCGCCGACCAGCTCCGCGAGTTCTTCTCCGCGCCGCCGTCCGGCGACTGGCGGCCCATCGGCGGCCAGCTGGAGATGGTGGCCGTGCTGTCGGTGAACACGCCCGGCTTCCCCGTGGTGCGGGCCCGCGTCGCCTCCGGTATGCCGATGGCGCTCGTGGCCGGCGGCGTGCTGCGCAAGAACCCCGTGGTCAAGCTGGCCGGCGGCGGCGTGCTCGACATGGATGCCCTGGCCGCCGCGCTGGAGGAGCGCCAGCAGTTCCGCGCGCAGCAGCAGGCCGAGATGGACCAGCTCGCCGCGCGCTTCAGCGAGTACGTGGAGGCCGAATACGGCGGCCTGGAGGTGCGCTTCGCCGAGCTGACCGGCGTGACGCTGCGCGGCGAAGCCGACTCGGCCAGCATCGACGAGCTCCAGGAGCACCTGCTGGAGCTCGAAGGACCCGGCGCGTACTTCGCCGCCCTCGATGCCTGGTGCGGCGAGCCCTCGGCCGCCGAGATCGAATTCGCCCAGAACTGGGTGCAGAAGGCCGGTGGACTGCCCAAGTACATCGACCGCATCCGCAAGCACCTGGAGAAGAAGGGCATGAAGACCAGCCGCGCCATCGCGACAGCGGTGAACGTGGCCAAGAAGATGTGCTCCACGGGCGACCTGAACTTCCCGGGCCTCCAGAAGGTCAACCCCGGGTCGCGGTCCGAGGCGTGCGGCGCGGTGGCGGACTGGAACGCGAAGCGCGCCAAGTCGAAGGCGTCGTGAGCACGCCGAGCGGGTATCCGCGTCGGTACGAACAGCGGCAAGAGGAGACCAGCGTGAACGTGACCGCCAAGATCAAGGTGACCGACGTCCGGCGTGAGGGCGGCGGGACGAACCTCTCGTTCGGGCCCGACTACGACCAGAACGGCAAAAACCAGGCCTGGGCCGACGCCACCCCGTACCTGGACTTCAGGATGAAGGTGAACGGCGAGGTGGCGGACCACTTCGAGCTGGGCCAGTCCTTCACTGTCACCTTCGAGCCGGAGGCCGCGCAGGCTGGCGAGCAGTCGCCGGAGTACGCCGGGCAGCCCGGCGACTCGGTGGCGGACGCGCAGGCCGGCGAGGGCGCTGCCTCGCAGCAGTAGGCCCAACACGAAGGCCCCCCACTTCCAACGGTGGGGGGCCTTCAGTCCCCTGTGATCAGCGGTGGAAGACGACCACGAAGTCGTTCTCCTGGGCGTCCCAGAGCCCCACCGTGCCGGCCTTGGTCTCGCGGTTGTAGACGGCCTCCGCGTAGTACAGGGCCTCGCTGGCGTTGTGGAAGCCGGCGGTGAAGGTGCTGTCCACCTTGATCAGGTAGCGGAAGCTGTCCATGGCGCTCTCCAAGCGGTGGGTTCTGCTGACATGACCTACGTTAGGCGGTGGGTAGCTGCACGTCAACAGCTACCCACCGCTTCACTCGAACGGACTAGGCCACGTCACGCACTTCGGTCACCCAGTACCAGCCAGCCCCACCGGTGTCCCACTCCACCCGGTACAGGCGCTTCTGCCCCTGGATGCGCCACTCCACCACCGTGCCGACCTGCGAGCGCTTCTTCGCAAGCGCAACCCGGTCACCCTGCGCGTAGATCCGCGCCGCGTTCGCCACGCCCTACGCCTCCGGGTCCCTAGTCTCAAACCGCAACGGCGGGGCCACGTACCGCTTCAGCTCGATCTCGCGCACTTCGGGCCGCTTCGACTTCCACACGTCCAACGCCTCGCGTGCCGCCGCCCGGTCCGTCAGATCCAACGGCACCCGAGGTGCGGCCTGGTCGCGATGCAGGATGGCATACAGCCGGCGGAACAGCTCGGCGGCCACGTACCCGATATCGCCGGCCCGGTCGACCAGCGCCTGATCCGCCCACACCTGGTCGCCGACCTTCGTGGAGATGCGCACCTGCGTGTGCGTCCCGACAAGCAGCTCCGGCGGCGAGTCGACGATCTCGACCGTGAACGTCTCGCCCATCGCCTCCGGCACGCCGGCCGCCTGCGCCTTGCGCACGCGCAGCTCGCGCTCCACGGCGGTCAGCTGGGCCTGGAAGCTGGCCAGCGTGCGGCGGTACCACAGGCGTTCGGTGGCGTCCTTGACGGCCAGCGTGTTGGTGAGCTCCTCGGTGAGCCGCTCCTTCTCGTGGATCAGCTCTTCCAGCTCCAGCGGCTCGTACGGACGAACGGGGGTCTCCATGGCTCTCTCACTTCCGGGGGCTGTTCGGGCACTTGGTGGCTTCGTGGATGGAACGGGCTGCCCGGGTTTTGAACGTGGCCGGGCAGTGCTGGCACTTGTGCTTCATGGTCGTCTCCTCAGCGAGGCGGGCAGGTGATGGGCACCCAGCTGGTGCCGTCGTCATAGTCGGTGATCACGCGGTAGCAGCCGGCCTGCGGCGTGTCGTCGAACCAGCCGTTCGCGCTGATGACCGTGAAGATGCCGGCCGCCGAGCCGAGCGCGAGAAGCACGAGCAGCAGCGCGCCGCAGGCCTCCCAACCGTCGTTTGCATCGCAGAACAGGGCGGATCCCGCGAGGCCGAGCAGGAGGGTGATCAGGCCCCACGCCAGCATGCCGAAGATGATCAGGAACGTGATCACTGGGCGAACACCGCCAGGTTCAGCAGGGTCAGCAGGGTGACGGTGAAGGCCGTGCCGGCGGTGAACAGCTTCGGCAGCGGCTTGTCCTGCGCGGACAAGGCGATGAGGCCGATGAAGCCGATGATCAGGCCGAGCGCCTGGATGGCGTCGGCGGCCAGGGTCGCCACGAACAGGAACGCGTGCATGTGGTCTAGTCCAATCGGGGGATCGAGGCTGGGCGGCCCATGTCGACCGCCCAGCAGTACGTGTTTCAGCGGTGGAGGTGCACCCAGCCGGCGTCGGTCACCTTGTGGTCCTCCATGCGCCCGGACCGGGCGGCGGTAATCAGGCCCCGCGAGATCAGTGCCACGATGGTCCCGACCTTCGGGGCGCGCGGCCGGATGTCGTAGTCCGCGAAGCCGTCGGTGGCCAGCCGGCCGAAGTACTTCAGGGCGTCCATCTGCGGCACCGTCAGGCTGCGCTTCTTCGACGTGTCGGACGGCGACTCGTTCACACCGTGCGCCGCGTACTCGTCGACCCGTCGCACCAGCTCGGCTAGCGTCTTGCCGGTCGGCGACTTCTTGCCGATCTCCGCTGCCGCCATCTGCGCCATGTCGGCGATGGCAATGGCCCGGTCGATGCGGGTCGACTCGCAACGGAGGCGCTCCTCGCGAAGCTGCTGCTCCTCCAATGCCAAGACGTGGTCGTGGTCGGCCGGGTTGCGAAGGGCCCCGTGCTCGGCGGTGGGGCAGGCCTCGCCGTCGTTGCCGCAGTTCTCGCGGTGGAAGTTGTAGCCGTTGCTGCTGCTGGCGTAGACGCTCATCGTGCGCTCCAAGTGTTCGGCGGGGTTGTTGACAACCAATCTAGGCGGTGGGTGGCTACCTGTCAATAGCCACCCACCGCATCACTCGATCAGACCAGCGAGACGTACCCGCACGTCGGGCCCGGCCGAGGAGCGGCCACCGCCTCCGGCAGGCAGCTCTTGCCACAGCGACACTTCCACTCGGACACCATCTCGCCGGCCCACGTGCGCTCGAAGGTGGTCTCCAGGCTGATGACCTCACCCAGGACGGCCGTCAGCTGCTCCAGCTGCATCGTCTCCCAGACGCCCAGGCCCCGGCACGGTGCGATGGTGCCGGCCTTGGCGAGCTGGCGGGCGTTGAACAGGGCCTGCGCGATGGCCTTCGTGGTGCTGGCGTGCTCCAGGCCGTCGAAGTTGTTCTCGTCCATCCAGGTGGAGGGCTTGTCGGCGCTGTAGGTGTCGGTCATCTCAGGCTCCAAGTGGTTCGGTGTGTTGCTGACAAGGAACAGCTAACCCCACCGACTAGGTGGGTGTCAACAGCTACCCCCCGCTTCACTCGAATGGAGCAGAGAAACGGCCCGGTCGACCGCTGCAACTCAGTCGACCGGGCCTCATCCGGCCGGGTAAGACGATGCGGGAACACCCCACGGCCAGGTCTGGTCAGCGCTTGTGCAGCGCCTCACTCACCGAGCCCACCACCCCGGCCGCCGGCTCGCAGCACGCCGAAGCGCCTCCTGCTCGACCGCGTCCCGGCCGTTGACCGGCTTCAACGGTGGCAAGCTCGTGTCGCTGTTCTTGAAGTCGCGCCGCGCCTTCGTGGCGACCGCGCGCTGCCGTCGGGTCATGTGCATGATCACTCCCTGCCGACTACGTGGGCGTTCGTCGCACCCGGGTGGTACTTCTGCGCCGCAGTTTCGGCCCATCCTCTGCGCGACGCCTGCGTCTCGTCCCAGCCCTCGGGTGCGTCCGCCCAGAAGCGGGCCACCTTGCCGCCTCGCTTGGTGAACTCGATCTGGACGCGGACACCTCTCTTGTGCCGGGGACTCACAGCTCCTGCACCCACTGCCAGTCGGACCGTGCCACCGAGAGGCCAGTGAGAGGCGGCGGGGTCGCGATGGCGGGTGAGAGGACAACCTCGACCGGCCTGGCATCCGCCATGATCATCCCACCGTCGCGGAAGACGACCTCCGAGTGCGTGCGCATACCGACGCTCACCGGCGCACCCACCTCGGACATGACGTCGTTCCAGGCCACCTTGTCCGCATCGCGCAGAATGTCCAGGTCGATGGTGCCGCCCAGCCACACCGTCCCATCAACGTCCACACGCATCGCGGTGGCCGCGCCGATCTCCCGGAGGTTGAACGGGTTCAACAGGCCGGCTCGCTCACCGATCCAGCGAAGGCGCGGCGCGGTCTGCCACTGGCGGAAAGCCACGCTCGTGATGGTCCGCCCGTCCGTCAACGGCACGCCGAGCCGCAACACGGCCGCCGTCCACATGCGAGTGCTCACTTCTTGCCCGCCTTCCGCTCCTCGTTCTGGGCCACAGCAGTCGTTGCCCACTCCGGCCAGTACTGCGCCTCCAGGGCGATCTCCGACACCTCGCACAGGTCGTAGGAGCCGCGCGGGAAGTGGTTCTCCAGCGCGAGCGACGGCGGCTTCGGGATTCGGGGCCGCGAGTCGCCGAAGCGTAGTGTCCCGGTGGCCCGGACCCCGCACTTCGGGCAGGCCATGCGCCGTCGCGCTGGCGTGGTTCCGTTCACTTCCACTCCCTCGTGGGTGGCAGGTCCTTGGACGGGATGATCCGGTTGCTGCCGCCGCAGTCGGCGGCCTTGCCGGTCCTGGGGTCGTTGAACAAGCCGCCGTGGACCGACAACTTGCCCTGCACGGAGGCCAGGTTGTGGCCGGCCTTGATCGTGACGCGCACGTTCTTCTTTCCGCACACCGGGCACGTCATCCGGGCACGCTGCACGTTCTCCTTCACCGCAGGTACCAGTTGGCTGGCACGCTGACCACCACGGCACCGCTGGCCGTGTTGGTGATCCAGCTGGAGTGGACGCCTTCTTCGATCAGGCGCACCACCTTCAGACGCTTGCGGCTGTCGTTGCCGACGATGATCGTGCACACGTTGACCCGGCCGCCCAGGGCGCTCTGGGTATGCACGCTGAGGCCGGTGAAGTCGGGATCCTTGGCCAAGCGGTACTTCATCACGTTGGTGACCTGTTCGGGGGTCAATGCTGCTCCGTTCCGGTTTTCTGGGGTGAGTCCATGACCTGCCTGGCCAAGTCACGCAACCTGGTGTCGACCTGGCGGCAGGTGCCCACTCCAAGGCCTGTACCGATGAGGCGAGTCAACGTGGTGGCGACCGCCTTGCGGACGATTTCGTCCGCCTCCTCGCGTCCGACAGACGACACCGGGTACATGCTGCCGATGGCGTCGTGGACCTGGCCGACCACCTGTTCCGCCAGGCCGCTTCGGCGGACGGGCAGCGCCATCAGGTATGCCAAACGCTCTGCCTCTGCAACGTTGTGCACGATGCGCGACATGGCCGTTCTCCGTTCGGGGCTAGGGTTTAGAGGCCGCGCGAGGCCAGCTCGGCGCGCACGTCGGCCAGGGTCTGCTGGGCAAACTTGTTGTTGGGGGCCTTGGCCGCCGCCTTGGTGGCGGTGCGCTCAAACTTCTGGAGGTCGGCGGTGCTCTTGCTCTTCATCCAGATCGCGAGCGGCGTGGCCATCGGGGGCTCCAAGTGGTTCTGGTCTCTGCTGACAAGAACCATTCAACCCCACGGGGCGGTGGGTGTCAACAGCTGCCCACCACGTCACCCAAATAGATGAGCGCCTCCACCGTGAAGGTGAAGGCGCTCAGGGGCGGCCAGACCGCGCACCGGATAACTGGCCGCCACGGCCCCCGACGGACCGCGCGCCAGACTACTCGGGCTTGCCGTACGCGTCGTCGCGGGCCCGCTTGAGCACGCGGATCGCGTCGTTCAGCATCTTCCAGGTCATGCCCCGGCTCAGCCCGTCGAAGCTGTGCCAGCCCTCGGCGTTGCGCGCCCGGTCGGTGTCGCTGTCGTGCGGTTCGGGGAGCAGGCGGGCAGCTGGGTGGAGGCCCTGCGCGCCGGGGTAGTTGTGCTGGTACCAGGACGGCGTGATGACCACGTCACCGCGCCCCTTGGACCAGCTGACTTCGAGACCGTTGTTCCAGACGGTGACGCCGTCGCCTTCCGGTGAGGGCTCGTGCTCGCTGATGGCTTCGAGGTGTTCACGGGGCATGGCTGACCTCCAGGTTGTTCGCCGTCGCGGCGGCCCATCGCGGGCCGGCTCGAACACTACCCCGTTGACAACCCACCGCGACGGTGTATCGTGGTTGACATGGAGACCTTCACCGCGCGAGCAACCCGCAAGCTCCCGGCCAACGGCCGTAGCATCGTCGACCGCCTGCACCTGCTTCTGGCCGAGACTGGCGTGGAGCTGCCCGGCACCCGCTTCAACATCGTCCACTTCAGCAAGCCCGGAACCCACGGCGAAGCGGTGATCAACGCGCCCATCCTGCACAAGGAACGCGCCCGCGTCTGGTTCGACCACCTTGCGCCGCTGCTGCCCTGGTTCTGCACCATGTCCCTGGACGAGCAGCGCGGCACCATCACCATCACCGACCCCAAGGAGGCGGCATGAAGGTCAGCGCCTGGCCGGCCAACACACTCAATCCGAGCGCCGAGTGCGGGCACTGCAAGGCCCAGCTCGCCGAGATCACCACCGGGCAGCTGGTCAAGGGTGCGTTCAAGGTGGTGAAGGTCGACCCGGTTCCGGATGTCGCCGGAACCTATGCGGCCACCCTCGCGTCTACCGGCAAGTACGTGGGTAACGAGGTGGCGAAGCTGAAGCGGCCGGCGGCCCTCGCGCTCGGCGTCCCGCTGTACACCGACCACGCCAAGACGTGCACCAAGCGCGGCACCAACCACAGGAGCACCTGATGACCGAGTCTCGCCGCCCCCAGCCTGCGCGGGGGATCGTCAACCTACTCTGGCTGCTCAGCATCGGCGTCGCCCTGTTCCAGGCCGTGTTCAGCAGCGGGCTAGAGCAGGTTGTCGGCGTAGTCATGCTGGGCCTGGCGCTGGCCGCAGTGCTCTTGTACGCCTGGATTCAGCGGTACGGCAGCGAAGCGGACCGGGCGCTCTTCCCGCCGCCCCGTCAACTGGCCCAGAACACCCGGGACGACCTGCGGCACGCGGGCCGCTGGTTCAACACCACCTGGCACAACATCGGAAGATGGTAGAGACCATGACCAACAAGGACCCCAAGGTCGGCGTCGTGCGGGGAACCACACGCGTCGTCGTGCACAACGTCAAGCACATCGCCACCAAGGCGACCGACAAGATCAAGAAGAAGTGAGCCCCATGTCCAAGCGCCAGGCCATCACCTGGGCCGTCGTCTGGTCCAGCATCTTCGCCACCATCGGCGTCGCCGTCGGAATCCTCATGGTCGGCTCGCCTCAGCCGGTGCCGGCCCTCCTGCACAGCACGCCCGCCGCCGTCATCCAGCCACTCGACACCCCCCAGGACACGCCCATGGACACGCCGACCGACCCGACCATGCCTGAGCAGCCGGCGACCAGCGACAACGCGCCTGCCCCGGTGGACACCACCACGGACACGCCGGCACCCACCACGACCACACCGGCCGAGCAGCCCTCCACGGAGGTCGCGCTGCCGCCGGTCGTGTCCGGTGACCGCAACCCGCCGGCCGGCGCACCGCCGATCGAGTCGCCCCAGCCGACCGAGCAGACGAACCCGCCCTTGGGGTGACAGTGCTGGAGGTGGCTACCTGGCTGCTGGTCGGCGTCCTGCTCTGGGCGCTGGTCTTCTGGTCACCGCCTGGCACTGGGGGCCGGCGGTGACCATTGTCCTGTTAACCCACCGTATCGATACGACCCGTTGACACAGCGTCGCACCGCCTACTCTCTGTCGTGACAAGGGTGTACAGACCCGGATGGCCCAGCCCTCTCCGGACGCAGGCTCAGCCCGCCGCCCGTGAAGATCACAGACGAGTGGAAGGACACGACGCCGTGAAGATCGCGGATATCGTCGCTGCGCTGACCGCCACCGATCAGGAGAGCCAGGCCAAGGCGGCGGAAGTCCTCGCTGCCGCGACCGGCGAGGAGCTGGCCTCGGCCCGCTCGGAGATCATCAAGGCGGCTCAGGGCTTCAATTCGGCCAAGCACGTGGCGGAGCTGGGCGCGCACATCGCCGGCATCGAGGCCATCGACGGCCAGCTCACCGAGCGCAAGCAGGCGGCGGACGACTTCGCTGCCAAGCAGGAGCAGCTGGCCAACCTGGGCACCGACCCGGTGGGCAACGAGCTCCGTCCGGCGAACCCGTCCCAGGAGGGCGTGGAGGACGGTGCCGACCCGAACGCCGGCCCCGCTGACCCGGCACCGGCTGACCCGGCCAACCCGCCCGCCGACGGCGGCGAGCCCAACGGCGTTCAGGCGACCGCAGGATCCCGCCGCCGCCAGCTCGGCAACCTCGCGCACGGCGTCAACCCGGCACAGGCCGAGGGCGTCAGCGGTCGCGTGGTCTCTCTGCACCGTGGCTTCGGCATCGTCGAGGGCCAGGAGATGGATCGGCGCGCCGTCGCCGACACCTTCTCCAACGCCTTCGAGCAGGTCGGCCGCGTCCCCGGCGACTCGGTGCGCGTCAACCTGGTCCGCATGTCCACCCAGCTGCCCGAGTCCCGCCGGCTCGGCGACAACTCCTGGGACAACATGCTCCGCCTGGAGGCGGTGACCAAGGAGGCGCAGACCGCGCCCCGCGAGTCGCTGGTGGCCGCCGGCGGATTCTGCTCGCCGCTCCAGCCGCTCTACGACATCCCGGTGATCGGCGACACCGACCGCCCGGTTCGGGACGCCCTCGCGCGCTTCCAGGCTGACCGGGGCGGCGTCACCTACCGCCCGGCCGTGTCCGGCGTGGCACAGACCGGCGGTATCGGCACCTGGACCTCCACGGACGACACGAGTGGCTCGCCCACTCCGAAGTCGTGTGCCATCATCGCCTGCCCGGGCGTCGTGACCGCGCAGGTCGAGGCTGTGTACCAGTGCCTCGAATTCTCCAACATGAGCGTCCGCTTCGACCCGGAGTGGGCCGACTCGGTGGTGCGCGCGCAGTCCGTGGCGCACGCCCGCTACTCGGAGAACAAGCTGCTCACCCAGCTCACCACGGCCTCCACACGCGTGCAGTCGAAGCAGCTGCTCGGCGCGGTCCGCGACACTCTGGCGACCATCGACAAGATGGTTGCCTACTACCGGTCGGTGCACCGCCTGAACCAGAACGCCCGGCTGCGCATGATCCTCCCGTCGTGGATGTTCAACATGATCAGCGCGGACCTGGTGCGGCAGATGGTCGGCGACGGCCTCTCCGTCTTCCAGATCACCCCGGAGCAGGTCGCGGCGTGGTTCGCCGCCCGCAACGTGGCCATCACCTGGCACCTGGACGGCATCGACCCGGCGGACATCGGTTCGACCCCGGGCCCGGCGCTCACCATCCCGCCGCAGGTGTACAGCCCGGTCACCGCAGACCAGGTGATCCCCGGCTTCCCGGACGTCGTCTCCGCCCTGCTGTTCGCAGAGGGCGACTGGCTGCTCCTGGAGGGCGGAAGCCTGGACCTGGGCATCATCCGGGACTCCACGCTGGTGGGCCTGAACCGGTACCGCACCTTCTCCGAGGAGTTCCTCTACCCCACCTTCCGGGGCATCGAGTCGCTCCACATCGCCATGGCCCTCCAGCCGACCGGTGCCAGCGCCGCGACCGTCTCCACGGAGACGATCACCACGCCGGTCACTTCGGCGGGCGTCGCCAACGACTGACCGGACGCCGGCCGGCCCGACTAAGGATCGGGTCGGCCGGCCCCGGCCAGCTACGGCGAAAAGGAGGTGATCATGCCCAACTTCACGGAAGTCCAGCCGGTCCCAGCCGCACCGCCGCGCGTCGGCTCGCTGCTCGGCTCCATCGGCGTCACCCAGGAGCCGGACACGCGGTGGGCCAACGGCATCGTGTGGCGGCCGGAGACGTGCTTCAGCGGCGAGACGTGGAGCCTGTGCGCCAGCTCCGGCAGCACGCCCCAGGGCGGCGTTGACGGTGGCCTGGCCTACCATGCGCCGACTGCGCTGCGCGCCGAGTTCACCTGCGGCAACCGGTACGGCAACGACCCGGCGGCCGACACCGCCCGGGTGCAGCGGCAGCTGGAAGCAGCCAGCTCCTTCCTGCTTGCCCGGGAGCTGTGGCTCGGCACGCACACCCAGGCGTCGCCCTACGACACGCCGCAGGCCTCGGGCGTCGTCAACGGCTACCTGGCCGACGGCAACGCCAACGTCATCGCTGGCCACTTCGAGCCGCTCGAAGCGATCGGCTTGCTGGAGGAGACCGCCCGGGCCGCGATCCTGGGCCAGCAGGTCACCATCCACATGCCGATCGTGCTGCTGCCGTACTTCGCCAACGTGGTCACCGACCGGAACGGTACGCTGTTCACCCAGGCCGGTTCGAAGGTGATCGCCGACAGCGGATACGACGGCTCCGGTCCGAGCGACTCGGCGGCCACCCCTGGGCTGGTGTGGATGTACGCCACCGCGCCCGTGCAGGTGCGGCTGTCCTCCATCGCGGCCTACAACTTCCCGACCATCGCGAACAACACGCGCACCTTCGTGGCGGAGCGCGCTGGCGCTGCCACCTACGACCCGTGCGGCCACTTCGGCCTCGCCGTCGCCCTGCCGGGTGACGTCACTACCCCGTGAAGAAGGTGAACTGACATGACGTACGACAACCAGGGTTCGCTGTTCGCACTGGGTATGCGGCTGACGAAGCTGAACGCGGACGGGACGATGCTGGTCGGCACGACCAGTAGCTACACCACGACCGCGCTGGCGAAGGTGAGCCTGGGCCTGGAGTACGACGACCCGGACGCAGTCAAGGGCGAGAACGGTGCCGGTGGCATCTGCCTCTACTACCAGGCCCCGTCGACCCTCAAGCAGGGCACGATCAAGGACCTGACCGTGTGCACCCCGGACCCGAACGTGATGGCGTTCGTCCTGGGCGGCACCGTGTACGAGGGCACCGGCTCGCCGGCCCCGGATCTGGGCTATCAGGCCCCGGCCGTCGGCGCGGTCCCGAACCCCAACGGCATCTCGCTGGAGTTCTGGACCAACGCTCTCGGCAACGGCACGATCTCCGCGTCGCTGCCCTACTTCCACTGGATCGTGCCGCGCGTGCAGCTGAAGCTGTCGTCCGAGGTGACGGCGGAGGCGAGCAACGCGCTCACCCCCGTCTTCGAGGGCACCGCGTCCGAAAACACCGGGTGGGGCACCGGCCCGGCACTGGACTTCACCCGCGACGCCTCGCGCGTCTGGCAGTATCTGCGGGAGGCCACCATCCCCACCCTGACCCCAGGGTTCCACGCGGTGACCGCTGGCCCGTAGTACCCCACTGGCTGGCCGACCGTCCCCCGGCCAGACGTCCCCCGGAAGGTGGTTCCCATGACCGAGCCCGCACCGACTTCCCCGGTGCTGTGTTCGCCGTGGGCCACCCCGGGGGACGTGCCGGAGGCGGTGAAGACGAAGCTCGCCCTCACCGACGACGACGCGTGGCTCAAGCCGTTGATGTTCGCCTCCGAGGTGCTGTGGATGCTGTCGGGCCGGCAGTGGCTCGGCCAGGGCTGCGAAGAGACGGCGGTGCTGCGCTCCGTGGCGGCCACGCCCGGTCGGGGCGCGTGGCCCTACCACCAGACGTGGGGCTCGTGCTCGTGCTGGCTGGCCAGCAGCTGGGTGGACGGCTGGCTGCCGCCGGCGTTCGGCTGGGCCGGCGTGCACATCCTGGCCCCGCTGGCCGTGCGGCTGCCGCGCAACAAGATCACTGCCGTCACGTCGGTCACCATCAACGGCGACCCGTTCACGGACTTCGAGCTGGAGCGCACCGGCTGGCTCCGGCGCACCGACGGCCTGGGATGGAGCGTCTGCGACGACTCGACCAGCATCACCTACCAGTACGGTTCACCGCCGCCAATGGGCGCGGTCGAGGCCGTGGTGCAGCTGGGCACCGAGTTCGCGAAGAGCCTGAACGACATCAAGGGCTGCAAGCTGCCCGACCGCGTGACCAGCGTGTCGCGCGAGGGCGTCACCATGACCGTCATCGACCCGCAGACGTTCCTGTCGCAGGGCCGGACCGGCCTGTACCTGGTCGACCTGTGGTTGGGCGCGGTGAATCCGCAGTCTCGGCCGCAGGCGGCTAGCATTTGGTCACCTGATCTTCCCGTTACCACTCTCGCACCGTAGGGGACGACGATGCGCATTGACCCGAAGGCTCCGTACGGAAGCCCGCACCACCCGGCCCAGGCCCAGATGTCGGCGCTTCGGGGGCGGTTTCTCGGCTTGCTTCAGCCGGAGGACGTCACCTCCGAGATGCCGCTGACCGTGACGCCGATGGACGAGTTCACCGCTGCCGGCCAGGAGATCGAGCAGGCAATCGGCGTGGAGGCGGCGAACAGCTTCCCCGAGGACGAGCCGGACGCAGCCGCCACGGCCGCGCTGGAGGCCGCTCTCGCCGAGGCTGACCTCGTCGAGCCGAAGCCCGTCACGCGCAAGAAGGCGGCATCCGGAACTGGCGCGCAACGGAAGCCGGCGGCGAAGGCGAGCACCGCTCGTAAGCCGAAGGCGAGCCTCGCGGAGGCCCTGGCCAAGCTGGACGACAAGTGAGCGCCCCTCAGCATGGCCTGAACACGAAGCAGCTGGCCCTAGACCTGATGGCCTACATCGTCGACTTCTGGTCCAACGCTACCGACGCCGAGCCGCTTCCCGAGCGCCAGGTGATCGCAGCTGGCGAAGTGCAGCTCATCGCCCAGGACTGCGCGCAGCTGGTGCTGTCCCTCACGGGCATCGACATGGACGTCCCCGGCAGCTCGCCCGGACCCATGCAGGTGGAGCAGCTGATCACCAACTCGCTGCGCCACGCCCTATTCACGGTGCAGCTGATGCGGTGCGCCCCGACATCGGACGACGACGGCGAGCCGCCCACCCAGGAGCAGATCACCGCGTGCGGCCTGACCGCCATCCGGGACGCCGGCCTCCTGTCACAGGCCCTGTTCCAGTGGTGTAGCAGCATCACTACCGCCGGCAACACCGGCGTGCTGCACTTCGGGGGTGGCATCCTCGCCACTGGCGGCGTGGTGATCCCCACCGGACCGAACGGCGGGCTCGTCGGCATCGAGGGCACCGTCACCGTCTCCGCAGCGCTGCTGGTGTAGCCATGGCCGAGGGGCACTTCACGCTGAACGAAGCCGAGGTCGGCTTCTGGGTGATGGCGCGCGGCGGTCCCGTGATGGCCGACATCGAGCGGCGGGCCAGCCGGGTGCAGCGTGTCCAACAGGCCTACGTGCGCAAGAGGACCGGCTACCTGCTGTCGACGATCCGCAAGCAGCCGATCCGGTCGCACGCGCGGCCCGGCTGGTCGGTGATCGCCGGCAACAAGAAGACGCCGTACACCCTGTTCGAGGACCAGGGGACCAGGCCGCACATCATCAAGCCGAAGAACCGGCAGTTCCTGCGGTTCGTGAGCCGGAGCGGGCAAGTGGTGTTCGCGAAGATCGTTCACCACCCGGGTACGCGCGGCTCGTACTTCGTTGAACGCTCAATGATCTACGCAGCTGGATAGCAAGGGGACGACACCATGACCAACTCTCTCGGCTCGTTCAAGGTCTCGCCGACCAGGAACGAAGCCGCCACCTTCGACTTCACTTTCTGGCGGTCGTCCGACATCGGCGACACCTTCACCTTCAAGGCGTACCCGACGTCTGACCCGCTCCAGGTGGCCCGCATCACGCGACTGGCCAACTCGAAGAACGCCAAGGACGCCATGCGACTGATGGACGCCCTCATCGCGTCCGTACGCCGCATGCTCGCCGACGACGACGGCACGCCGGCCGACTGGTTCCCCACCACCGCGCCGACCGCCGAAGAGCTCGGCAGCGCCGAGGACGACGTGGACTGGCCGTCAGCGAGCACCGGCGACCTGATCCCCGCCGAGGACGGCCCCGCCGGCGACGGCGAGGACGACAGCCGCTTCATCGCGCCCAACGGCGAGTTCCTGCCGTGGTCGGAGACCAACCGCTTCGACGCCTTCGAGGCCGGCTCCTCGCTGCGCCGCTGGCGGACCCTGTGGAGCGACGACAACGAGTACATGGTGCCGGTGGAGCAGCTCCTCCAGGCGTGGCAGGCCCTCACTGGTGCGGCGGGAAAAGGCCGTACGGCCAAGTAGCCGTCCTGGCCAGCTTCGTCTTCGACGACCTGAACTACGGGCCGTACATCCGGGGCCGGCTGGCACAGCTGCCTGATCGATCCGCGTTGCAAGACAATCTGGCCGACTGGCTAGATGTGGTGTACGCGATCTGGCTGGACGCACCGCACGACGTGGTGGAGAAGGCCGGCAAGGCGCTCCGCAACAGCAGTGACAGGGTGGCCCCGAACCGCGAGACGTGGGGCAAGCTGCCCGAGCACCGGGCGCAGATGGGCCGTTTCGAGCGCGTGCTCGAAGGAGACTGAGGGGAGGCGGACGCTGTGGCGAAGATCGTTGGCGAGCTCAGCGTCCGCATCACCGCCGACTCCTCCGAGCTGGCTGCCGACATCCGTGCGAAGGTCCAGGCTGCCCTGCGCGAGGCGTCCACCTCGCAGATTCCGCTGGGCATCGACCACGACCAGCTTGTGCGAGAGATCAAGGCGGCCCTGGAGGAGGCTCAGACCGCCGCCGGCAACATCCGCGTGAAGATGGAGCTGGACACCGAGGGGTTCAACGCCGGTGTCAAGGCGGCCGTCCTGGAGGCGCAGAAGGCGGCCCGGGCGGTCAAGCTTGGGTTCGACATCGACGTCACCGGCCTCGCCGTGAAGGTGAAGGCCGCCGCTGAGGCCGCCGCCCGCGAGGCGGAGATCAAGCCGAAGGTGGACCCGAAGACGGCGGAGGCCGACTTCAAGGCGTTCGCCGGCAAGATAAAGTCGCAGCTCAACGACCTCCAGGGCGGCTTCAGTAAGGCCGCCTCGACCATCTTCACAAGCCTGACGCGCCTCGGCGTGGTATCCACGCTGGCCGTCGGCATCAACCAGGTCATCACCTCGGTGATAGCCCTGTCGGGCGCGGCCGGCCTGATCCCCGGCGCGATCTTCTCCGTGGTCGGCGCGGTCGCTGCCCTCAAGATCGGCACCCAGGGCTTCGGCCAGGCCGTGAAGGACATCGGCACCGACAAGTTCGCCGCCGACCTCCAGAAGCTGTCCCCGGCTGCCCGGGACACCGCGCAGGCCATCGCCAGCATCAAGCCCGAGTTGACCGGCCTGAAGCTCGACGTCCAGGACGCGCTGTTCCAGGGCTTCGGCGACCGCATCCGCACTCTGTCCACCACGCTCCTGCCCACCCTGCGCACAGGCCTGTCCGGCTTCGCCTCGGCGCTGAACACCACGGCGCAGGGCGTCCTCCAGTTCTTCGCCGCCAGCACCGTGCGCGCCGACCTGGCCACCACCTTCAACACCGGCCAGGCCGCCGTGTTCAACCTCGGCCAGGCCGTCGTGCCGCTGCTGAGCATCCTGCGGGACGTCAGCGTGGTGGGCTCGCAGGCCTTCGCCAACCTCACCGGCGGGGCCGGTGCGGCAGCTCAGAAGGTCGCCGACTTCGTCGCTCAGGCCCGCTTCTCCGGGCAGCTGGCCTCGTTCATCCAGGGCGGTATCCAGGCGTTCCGGCAGCTGTTCGACATCATCGGCAACGTGGTGTCGATCTTCTTCCAGCTGTCCAACGCCATCGGCGGCGGCGGAATCCTCGGCCTGCTCCAGCAGCTGACCGGGCAGCTCGACCAGTTCCTCAGCTCGGCCGCCGGCACTCAGGCGCTCCAGGCCCTCGGCTCCGCGCTGCGCGAGATCGCCGGCGCGGCCGGCAAGGTGTTCCTCCAGCTCCTCACCTCGATCGCGGACACCCTGTCGAAGAACGCGCCGGACATCGCCGCCTTCGCGTCCGCTGTCGGCGACCTGCTCGTCAGCGCCATCCAGACCCTGACCCCGCTGCTCCAGGGCCTGCTGTCGGCCATCGGTGCGAACCCGAAGCTGTTCGCCGAGCTTGCGGTGGGCGTCGGCGCGCTGGCCATCGCCCTCCAGGCCATCGTCCCCATCGCTACTGCGGTCGCGGCCCTGATCGCGGCCGGCACGGTGGGCCTTGTCGCGGCTATCGTCGCGGCGGTAGTCGCGGCCGTTATTCTGATCGTCGTCAATTTCGACAAGATCAAGGCAGCTATTGGCGCTGCCCTGGACGCTATCGGGTCTTTCTTCGTGTTTCTCGGCGGCGTTATCGCTGGCGCTTTCAGCGCAGCCGTGAACTTCGTCGTTGGTATTTGGAACGGGGTAGTTACGTTCTTTGTAGGCATTGGGACCGCGATCGGGTCCGCTGTTTCCGCTGCCGTCGATGGCGTCGTCTCGTTCTTCGTCAATGGGTTCGACTCGGTCGTTTCGTTCGTTGGATCGGTCGTCACTGGCATCGTCAACTTCTTCGTCGCGCTGCCCGGGCAGATCCTGTCGTTCCTGGCCGGCCTGCCTGCGCAGATCGGCGCTCTGCTGAGTCAGCTCGTCTTCGCCTTCGGATTCGCCGTCGGCGCTGCCCTGCGGTTCTTCGTGGACTTCCCGAGTAACGCGATAGCCGCTCTCACGAGCTTGGTGGACAATGTCACCGCGTTCACGGTCAGCGTTGGCAGTGCGCTAATCTCCGGTATCGTGACCGGATTCACGGCGGTTATCGACTTTCTGGTTGGTTTCCCCGGGATGGTCGTGAACGCGATAGTGGGTCTGGTCGACAGCATCGCTGTATTCACGGTGCAGGTCGGAAACACTCTCATAAACGGCTTCGTGAATGGCGTCAACGCTGCCGTCGCATTCGTCTCCGGTCTGCCCGCCATGGTGATCAACGCAATTGTCAGCTTGGCCGTCATGATCGGAACGTGGGCCTCCAACGCGTGGAACGTGGCACGGAACGCCTTCAGCAACGGAGTCTCGGCGGTCGTCTCGTTCGTCTCCGGCTTGCCCGGCCAGGTGATCGACGCCATCGGCAACCTGGGCTCGCGCCTGTACAGCATCGGCGTGGACGCCCTCCAGGGCCTGCTGAACGGCCTCAAGTCCATCGCCAGCTCCATCCTGAGTTGGGTGAAAGGCCTGGTCGGCAACATCCTGGGTGGCTTCATCTCGGGCTTCAACACCCACAGTCCAAGCCGCGAGACCTACGCCATTGGCGTGTTCGTCGCGCAGGGCCTCGCCAACGCCCTGCGCGACAGTCAGGACCTGGTCGGCCAGGCCGCCGGCGACCTCGCGGCGGCAGGGCTCGCCGGGCTCGACCCGCTACTCAACCCGGACCTGTCGATCAACACATCGACCCTGTCCACGGCGTTCGGCACCGCCGGCCAGAGCGCCCGCCAGCAGCCCAGCGTTACCTACACGGTGCAGCAGACCAACCTCATGCAGCAGGGGGCCGACGTCAACCAATTCGCCGACACCGTGCTCCGCAACGGGGCCGCCGCACTGGCCTCCGGATCGAGCCTGCTCGGCGTGACACAGCAGGGCGTTCAGGTCGGCGTGAACCCCAACTTCGTCCCCGTGTCGGGAGGCTGACATGGTCGTGAGCACGTGGGGTGCCTTCCCGGTGCCGGCCGCCACCGCCCAGTACCGGATGGGCCTGGGCTTCTCCGCCGCGCCCGGCGACTTCGTCTTCAACACCAAGCACTCCGACGGCTCCTACGTGGTGTGCAAGGACATCGAGGCCATTCACGGCCTGGAGTTCCTCACGCCGATCGACCTGGCAGGCGGCCGGGATGGCGGCCTGGTCGGGCCGACCTCGATCGGCGTCCGCACACCCGAGTTGAACGCGCTGTTCGTCGCGCCGACGCCACAGCTGCTGTGGCTGAAGGTGGCCGCCCTGCGCTCCCTGCTCGCCGCGAAGAAGCCACTGGTCCTAGAGTGGTACGACTGGGGTTACGGCCTGAACCTGTCGCTCGTGACGTGGCCGACCGGGAAGTTTCAGACCACCTCCATATTCTCGCACCAGCCGGGTGGCCTGGCCATGTCGGTCAACTTCCAGCTGGTGGCGGCGTCGCCGTGGAAGTACCTGTCGGGCGGTGGCGAGACGGCATCGGCCGGCCTGGTCAACCCGGCTCTGATCACGGGCCGCACCTACGACAAGACGTACAGCTACACCTACGGCTCTTCGAGCAGCCCCGGCGGCGTGCTGACCGCCAACAACCAGGGCGACCAGCAGGCCTATCCGCTGTTCACCATCACGGGCCCCGTCAACACGCCCACCGTCACCAACGTGACCACCGGACAGGCCTTTCAGGTACTCGCGGTGATCGCCGCCGGCACCACCGTCACTATCGACGCGCAAACCGGCGCGGTAAGCCCGGCCAACATCCGGCTTGCCGGCCGCCCCTTCACCCTCGCGCCCGGCCCGAACACGATCCGCTGGACCGACAGCTTGGCCGCCTACGACCCCGCCGCCCAGCTGCGCCTGGACTGGCGCTCCACCTTCAAGTGATGAGAGAGAGGATGTCGCCATGACCGCGACCAGCCCGCCGGCCTACGTACAGGGCGGCACCTACTCGGCCAGCCTGGACCGCATCCACCAGACCACGGCGAACGCCATGGCCAGCCCGTCGCTGACCTTCGGCGCGCGAGAGGGCTGCTTCCCCTCGCGGATGCCGGCGTTCGTCAACCCGTCCGGCTGGAACGTGACGATCGGCCCCTGCGCCGGCTTGGTCACCAACGACTCGGCGGCCAGCGTCGGCGACTACACCTGGGCGAACCCCTCGAACGCGGCCGTCGTGCTCACGGCCAGCTCCGGCACGCTGAACCGCATCGACTACATCGGCCTCCAGGTCAAGGACAACTTCCTGGACAGCTCCGGCCTGAACTCGGCCACCATCGCCGTGGTGCAGGGCACCGCCGTCTCGGGCACCGCCAGCCCGCCGGCCGTGCCCAACAGCTTCATCCCGCTTGTGCAGGCCAGCGTGCCGGCTGGCTCCAGCACACCCACCCTGTCCTCGATCGTCAGCCGCACCGGCACCTCGGGCATCGTGCTGCCCGTCTTCAACGCCACGGACCGGGCCACCCTGGCCGTATACGACGGCCTCGCCATCTGGCGCATCGACCGCGTGTGGATGGAGGTCTACTCGGTCAGCTACGGCGGGTGGATCGTCCAGGGCATCGGCGTCACGTCGTCGAACGCGGATGCCACCAGCGCCATCACCACCCCCTTCATCGGCCAGAAGATTTACCGCTCCGACGTGCGCGACTTCCGCGTCTGGGACGGCGGCGTCTGGCGACACGAGCGGATCATCGGCGGCGTGCGCGTCATCGCCTCCGGCATCATCACCAGCTCCGGGGCGACCAACACCGAGGTGAACATCCCGAAGATGGCGATGTCCGGCCGCCGAGTCGTGTCCGGCACCATCTACGTGATCCACGCCAACATCCAGGGCCAGTCGAGCGTCAACGCGGACGACTACCAGATCCGCATCCGTGAGGACACGGCCCTGTCCGGCAACGTGATCGCCGACTGGCGCTGGATCGACGGTTCGGCGGCTGTCGTCAACGATCAGCGCTGCTGGCTGGCGTACTGGAAGTGCGGCGCGACGAACACGAACAAGAGCTTCTTCGTCTCCGTGACCCGCCTGCTCGGCACTGGCCAGCTGGACGTGCAGGGCGACAGCAAGACCGTGTGGTGGATCGAGGAGCACACCGCAGACACCAGCGTCTGGGTGGATGTCGCATGACCGTGGAGCAGCCGCTCAACACGCGCTGGTCGTACTGGCCGGTCAGCTACGTCAACGGCGATCCGACGATCATCGGCAACTCCTCGCTGCCGCTGGGTGGCGTTCAGTGCTCGGTGGGCATGCGCGCGGTCGGCCAGCTGAAGGGCTCCCTCCAGCTGGCCGATCCGAGCGTGCGCGCCCTGTACCCGTGGGACAAGGTGATCCCCCGCAAGACCGGCATCGTGGCCGTGCGGGCCACCCAGGACCCGGTTACGGGCACCTGGGGGACGACCTGGGTGCAGCACTACTGGGTGAAGGCCGCGCCGACCGAGCCAGCCACCGGGCGCATGAAGATCACCGCCGAGACAGTCGAAGGCGCGTGGGCTCGCCGGCTGGTCACGAAAGCCATGACCTGGGCCGGCAACGACCAACAGCAGATCGCGGCCGACCTGCTCAACCCGGCCCTGTTCTCCAAGATCCCACTGGGACCGACACCCAACACAGGGTGGATCAACGTGGACCCGCCGACCACACCCACCGGTGTGGTGCGCGCCTTCTCCTACGCCGACGGCCAGGAGACGAACCTGCTGACGGCCCACCAGGACCGGTCGCAGATGGCGACGAACCCGTACGAGTGGCAGACCACCACCCGCGTGCTGGTCGGGTCGGACGGCGAGTCGGCCACCAGCTTCCGGGACCAGTTCGTCCTGGGCTACCCGAAGCTGGGCCGCCAGCTCGGCCAGTCCTACCCGGTGCCTCGCTTGACGTACGACATCAACGGGACCGGAAACGTGCTGACGTTCGAGCCACAGAACGACGCGACCAACGTCACCAATATCGTATGGGGACGCGGGAACGGCTACGACGATCTCCAGGTGAAAACTCAGGTCCAGTACAGTCCTAACGGGATCGCCGAATGGAACCTCGGCTTTCTCCAGAGCGAAGGCCGGTTCTCCAACCCGGACGTTTCCGACGTTGGCACGCTAAATGACCAGTGTTATAAGCAGATGTATACCGCACTCAGCGGCCAGGCGTTCATCGCGAACCTAAAGATTCGTGGCGACCTTTTCCCAGCCTTTGGATCATACGTCATCGGTGACCAAATGATCCTCCAGACCAACGACGTGACGTGGCCCCCTGACTACTACGCGTCGTCAGGCTACTTCGAGCAGCTGGTGCGCGTGTACGGTTGGACCATCACGCCGCCGGAGGGTGAGTCGTCCGAGACGGTGGACCTACTCCTGGCATCATCGTAAGGGGACCCCCGTGACCTATCCGCAGTCCACGCCATTCCCGCCCAGCATGGTGGATGCCGTGCTGTACGCCGGTAACCTGGCGGATCAGATCATGCGCAACAATCCGCTGGTCAACGCCATCGTGCCTCGCGGCCTCATGAAATGGTATGGCAACTACCAGAACCCCGACGGCTCGAAGGTGAACTTCCTGTGGATCGGGGAGTTCCTGCCGGCCGACCCGAACATGGGCAACGTGGCACAGAAGGGCTTCAGTCTGGTCCGAGACGACCAGACGCACTCGTCGGCGATCAACCTGTACGACAAGAGCCCAGGCACGCCGCTGAAGCAGACGCTGACTATCGGCTCCTACGACGGCCAGCCGATGCTGGACGAGTCGCGCAACCAGGGCGGCTGGTCCTTCCCTCGCCTGTACTTCCCGATGAACGGTGCTTCGTACCAGCTATCCGCATGGCCGCAGATCAATTCCGGGACGCGCGACATCGTGTGGGGTCAGGTCTCAGCAATGGGCCACCTTCTCGATATCCAGCCCTGGGCCATCACAGACGCTGGCGTGTCTGCCACCTACCAGCTACGGGCCGACGATGGTGCGGGACATGTCGTGTTCGGGCCCACACACTCGTTCGGCGGCGGCTCCAATAGCGCGTGGCTTGACACCCTCGATATCTCTGTGATGCGCGGCGCGAAGGTAGTCACCGTGTCGCTCAACGTGAATATCACAGCGGGCGGCGGCGGAGCCGGTAACGCCTACGGACTGGTGCAAAAGGCATCGTGCTATTCCTCCTGATCGCCCCTGCTTTGACACGGCGTCAAGATGTGTGACACTTCGGTGACACACATCAGAAAGCGGGGATACCGTGGAGGGATTGCCTGACCTGGAAGGGCAGCCCGCATGGGTCGTGGTAGTCGTAGTGGCCCTGTCCACCACGGGAATCCTGGGCTCCGCGTGGCTAGGCCGGCGCGGCAAGCGCAAAGCCGATGAGGGCGACAAGTCGGACGCGGCTATCGAGACCCACCGCGAAGGGGTACCTTCCTTGCCATCCGGGGCGGCCGGGGTGTTGGAGGCGAGCGTGAACGCCATCATCCGGGACGCCGACGCGGGCCGGCAAGAAGTAGCGGAGACCAGGGCCGAGATGCGAAAGGTTCAGCACCAGCTGGTGCAGGCGCTCACCGAGCGAGACGACGCGCTCCGGCGAGCTCAGCGTGCGCTGGCCGACCTCGGCACATGCCAGGAACGGGTGCGTCGCCTCATCCAGCAGCGGGACGGGGACGCGGTATGACCACGCCGGAGGACGAGCGCACGGAGGCGATGCACAGCAACGCCGTCACTGCGCGGGCAGCGGCCCAGACCCTGGGCAACGGCCTGGGCCGCAAAGCGGATCGGTCGGACGTCTGGAAGATCGTGGTAGTGGTGACACTGCTCGGATGTGCCGTGTCTATCGGCGTGTCGGCACTGGCCGTGTCCCAGGTCGCGGAGCAGCGCGCCGAAGCCACGGCCGCCGCCAAGACCCAACAGGACATCAAGGCCACCGCCGACAAGGCGTACGCGGCAGCGCAGCAGGCCAACAGCGAGCTGACCCGGCGCGGCCAGCAGCCGGTGCCAGTGCCGAAGCCGACGGACCAGAGCAGCACGGACACCATCGTGGCCGCTGCCGCCGCGAAGGTACTGGCGAGCTTGCCGCCCACTACCTCTACGCCACCCACCGCCGCGTCGATCGCCGCCGCCGTCGCCGGCTACTTCGCGGCCAACCCACCGCCAACGGTGACGCCCTCGATGGTGGCCAACAGCGTCGCCGGCTACCTCCAGGCCAACCCGCCGCCGGCGGGGCCGCCGGGTGCGCAGGGCCCCGCAGGAGCAGATGGTGCAGCTGGCCCCGCCGGGCCGTCCGGCGCGCAAGGGCCGAAGGGTGACACGCCGACGCAGCAGGACATCATGGACGCCTTCAATCAGGCCGCCCTGAACAATCCGAGCATCCTGTGCGCCGGCAAGGGCACGTTCCAACAGCTGGACGGCGTGCGGGTTGACGACCCGTCGAACCCGCTGCCCGACTCGCACAAGTCGATCACGATATGGACCTGCATCCCAGCGAAGTAAGGGGACCCTCATGACACCCATTCCGCCATACCAGCCCGGCCAGTCGCTCAACGACTACGTCACGAGCGTGATCCGTACCGCCGTGCCGTACGCCTGGGGGCTACTGATCACGTACCTGCTGTCGCTGGTCCCCGGTGTGGCCCCGGCGCTGCTGCCGGCCATGCCGGTAGTGCTCGGCTGGGGGCCGTTGATCGCCGCCGCCGTCGCGGGAGCCTGGTACGCCCTGATGCGCAAGATCGAACCGAAGCTTCCGGCATGGCTGACCGTCATCGTGCTCGGCTCCAACAGTCAGCCCAAGTACCTGACGCCCGGCCAAGTGATCGTGCCCACCGGCATCCAGACGCCATCCGACCCGCGTGGCAACATCATGACCGGCGACGGCATGCGCATCACCAAGCTGGACGCCGAGGGGAACCCGACCGGCGAGAGCCAGGTTCTCCCGGGGCCGGTGCAGGTGCGCGGCGTCCAGCTCAGCCCGCCTCCCGCCGGCCAGGACGGCTAGAACAGCGCCTCTGGAGCCGGCGGGAGGCCGCTGTGCGGCTGCTCGTACACAGCCGGCAGGCCCAGCCCCATCACCGCGAGGGCCTGCCGGACCGCGTTCAGCTGGATCGTCAGCTCCAACCGTAGCCCGGCCACCGCCTGTTCCACGGCGACCGGGCTACGGTTGTGGTCCAGCTCGGCGACCAACCACTGCGCCCGCCGAAGCGACCGGGCGAGCTCGCTCATCTGGACGGCGTCCATCAGCGGCTCGACAGCCCGAGGCAACGCGAGTTGCTCCGCGCCACCTCGGTAGGGAGGTCGCCCTGCGCAGCGCAGGCGCAGCGGATGACTCCGTCCATGTGCCAGCAGCCGGCCGGGCTGTGCTGGTCCCACTGGTGCGCGCAGTCGGGGCACATCACGCCCACGGTCCGGCCGGTCTCCCAGCCCTGCTTGAAGTCGGCCGCCTTGACGATCGAGGCAACACCTTCGCCGTCGACGAGCACCCAATCCCCGGTCACGCCCCGGAAACCGTTGATCAGCACGGCAGCACCCTTGTTTGGGTCCAGCATGATCTGCCAGTGGGCGTGTCCGGCCAACACGTCCTGGAGTGCGTTGACGTCCATGTCGAGAGCGATGTGGACGGCGCGCCAGTTCTCGACCTTGCGCGGCTGGACGGGCTGGAAGCCCTGGCGCTCACTCACTGGCCGGCTCCGCTCCGGCGTTCACCGTCGGGCCGGCGTCGGCCATGTGCTCCGCGCTGTACACCTCGCACGGCCACGCGGTCTCGCAGCTGCCGCACAGCTCCGACCAGGCTGGCGGGTTCTCGGCGGTCTGCACCAGGCGTGCGAAGTGCGGCAGGCCGTCCTCGCCGATGTTCGTCGGCTCGCCGGCCGCCGCCACCTCGCGCATGCGCTGGTCGGCCAACTGCTGCTCGTGCTCCTCGCGCCACGCCTTGCGAATGGCCTCGGCTTCGGCCTCGCTGATCTCGCGCGCCTCGGGCGGCGTCACCTCGACGCGCTCTCCCTTGGCCACGCCGGACGGGTGCTCGCCGCCGGCCGGCCAGGAGATGTCCTCGCGGCTGTAGTTCTCGATGTCCCTGCTGCTCATGACTTCTGTTCCTTCCGAGTGAACTTCGCGGCGTCGCGCGCCTTGCGCTTCGTGCTGATCGTGCCGGCGATGATGGCCGCGAGTCCATCGGCACCGGTCCGGGCCTGCTGCTTCGCGAACTCGCGGACCTTCGTCACCTGCGGCTCAAACTTGCCCAGCTCGGCCAGCTGCACCTGTGCGGCCATCACCAGGCCGGCCAGCGCGCCGGACAGGTTCTCGCGCTGCGCGTACTCGCTGTCCGCGTCCTCGATCAGCTCAATCACGTAGTCCAGTCCGACGTTGTCCAGCACGGTCGCGCAGACTGCGGCCTGGAGCTCGGTGACGTCGATGGTGTGCTCGTTGTAGGTGTCCATCGACACCGTGAGATCACCAGCGGCGTCCGGCACCGTCAGGCGCTCCGTCAGGCCACTGGGCAGCCGCTCCAGTTGGTCCTGCTGGAAGGTGCCGATCTCCTTCGACAGGGCCCGCAGGGCGGATGCGATGCCATCCACCACCTCCCGGGTGGCGGCCAGGTCCCGGTGCGCGGCGTAGGTGTCGGCCGCGTCGCGGATGTCGCCCTGCTCGGTGACCAACGTGGCGTAGCGCTCGCGGGCGGCAGCCATGATGCGCCGGCGGAACGACGTAGGGTCCGGCAGCGTATTGACCATGTCGGCCAGCGGCACCAGCTCTTCGCTGGGCGGCTCATAGCGCTCCCGGTAGATGGCGTCAGTCAGACGCTCCCACATGCTGCTGTGATGCCGAACGAGCCAGTCGCCGACCAGCAGCCGTTGCGGTGCTGGACCGATCACGCCCATAGCGGGAAGCAGCACGTGCGGCACTGGCCCGCTGGTGATGAACGCACCCTTCGTGAGGTTGGCGAAGGCCTCGCCCTGCTCCTCGCGCTCGAAGTGGGCGGCCATGGCCTGAGTCGGCCACCGGCGCGTGGGCTTCAACTCAACGGTGTCCATCGAGGCGCTCCCGCATGCAATAGCTGGTGTGGTCGAGGATCAAAGCGACCTCGCTGAAGCCGTCCTCTTCCAGCTTGTCGGCGAGGTCGGCGAACAGCTCGGCCTGGACGTACGGGCGAGCCACGAACAAGGCCAGCTCCACGAGCTGGACGACATCGGCGGCCGGTAGTGAACCCTCCAGGAGGGCGTCCACCGCGCTGGCCGCCGGCAGGAAGCCGGGGGCCAGCAGCGTGTCCTGATGGGTCACGCCAGGATCTCCGCGACGACGGTGACCTCCGCGTCAAACCCGCTGGCGGCCACTGCCGGGATGCACGGGATGCAGCAGTCAGCCGTGATGCGCTCGCGGTCACGGTCGCCGTGCAGGGTGGCCTGGATGGTGCGGCCGATCAGGTTGCAGTGCTCGCACGGCTCGCCCTCGTTGTCGACGCTGCCGACAGCCCGCATCTGGATGGCCTTGTCGAGGCCGGCAAGCTGCCTGGCAAATGCGTAGATGGCGTCGTCGATCTCCTCGCGGTCGTGCGCCGGCGCGAAGCTGTCTTCGGCGTACTCGACGTAGTCGCCCGTGTCGACTCCGGCGAAGGTGGTCTTCCTGCTCATGGTGGCCTCCAAGTGAACCGGCGTTGGTGTCAACCGTACACCCGCAGACGGTGGGTGTCTACTCCCACGTGAGGAGCGACAACAGCACATCGAGCAGCGCCTCACCCCAGCCGCCCGGCGACTCCCGGTGGCCACCTCCGTGATGCCGCAGAGCGCGCGGAACCTTCCACCGGCCGGCACCCCCATGCCGGCCGGTGGAAGTACAGCGGTGCCTACCCATCGGCCGGCGGGTTACAGGCGATGCCGGCGTTGGCCCACATCACCGCCGCGCGAACCGCAAACAGCGCCTGTTGCCGCTCCTCGCCCGGAGGCGCGAACTCCAGGATCGTCCGGGCCAGCTGACCGCCAGCGGCGCGGATCACGCCGTAACGCTGCACCTGGTCGCCGACCGGGGCGTGGTAGCTGAACAGGTTATCCAGCTCCCGTCGGTGCTCGTCGGTCAGTAGCGCGGCGTGCTCACTCGCCACCCACACCGGCGGTTCGTTGGCGGCCATCAGAACGGCGGCTCATCGGCGTAGCCGCCCTGCGGGGCGCGTGGCGGCTCGCTGGTCCACGGGTCCTGCGCAGGCGTGGTGCTCTGTCCGTTGGACCACTGGCCGCGCTGCGCCTGCCCCGGCTGGCCGCCAGCGGGACGCTGCTGCCGCTGAACGCCGCCGTCGTCGTACTGGCCCTGACCGGACCGCTCGACCCTGCGGACGTTGGCCTGGGCGTACCGCAGTGACGGGCCGATCTCGTCGACCGTCAGCTCCACCACGGTGCGCTTCTCGCCCTCCTTCGTCTCGTACGAGCGCTGCGACAGTCGGCCGGTGACGATCACGCGCGCGCCGCGCTTCAGGGACTCGGAGACGTTCTCGGCCGCCTGCCGCCAGATCGAGCAGCGCATGAACAGCGCGTCACCGTCCGACCATTCGCCGGTGCTCTTGTCGTACACCCGGGGCGTGGCCGCCACCGTGAAGCTCGCCACCGCCGCGCCCGACGGCGTGAAGCGCAGCTCCGGGTCCGCTGTCAGGTTGCCGACGATCGTCAGCGTGGTCTCGCCGCTCATGCCTTGGACTCCATCTTCTTCTTGTGCGCGTCCAGCTTGGCCGTCACGCGCTTGATCCACTCGTGGTCGCCGTCCTCGGCCGCGTTCTCCAGGTCCTCCAGGAGACGCTGCTCGTACTGCTCGTCGTCGTCGCCCAGCATCTCCTGCGCGAACCGCTCGAAGTACTGGGACTCCTCGATGCAGTCCCAGTCGTCGTCGCGCAGCTTCGCGGCCAGCTTCGCCACGAATGGCCGGAGCGCGTCGTCCACGGCCTGCACGGTCTCGACCGTCGGCGTCTTCGGGCTCCCCGTCTCCGCCAGGGCTGCCCGGACCGCTTCTTGGGCGGCCTCCAGGGCGGTGTCCATGATCTCGGTGGCGCTGCACCAGCCCATCTGTTCGTCCCCTTTCAGCCATGGCCCGACGGAGAGCCGCCGGCACCGTAGACCGCCATCACCGCGCGGCCAGTCGTCTGGTAGCCGGAGAGGATGGAGCGCAGGTTGTGCAGCGACTCGCGCGCCACCCGGGCCATCATCTCCGCCATCACCATCTCGTTGTAGAGCTCCTCGCACGCCACCATCGCCTCGGCGTCGCGCCGGTCCGCGCTGGACGCCGTCGAGGTAGCCACGTGCTTGGCCATGCCCATCTTGAACGCGCGTCGCGCCTCGAACTCGGCCGAGATGCACTGCATGGCGAACAGCGCGCCGCGCTCCAGCCGGTTCACCACATCCAGGATGTGGGCCGACAGATCGTCCGGCGTGAGGATGGCCGACGGATCGACCAGCTCCAGCGTGGGCGTGACGATCCGTTCCGCCTCGCTGTGTACCGCCGGCTCCGGCTGGGCTAGCGTGCCAGCGGCGAGCGGCGAGCCTTCCAGCATGCCGGACAGGTAGCCGGGCGGCAGGAGCGTGAAGAAGCCGCACCCGCAGACGGCAACCGTCGCGCCACCCTCTGGCCCCTCGCCGACCTGGGCGTCGTTGGCGTACTGGCAGTCGTGCCCCACATCCTCCAGAGCCAGGGACAACGCGGCGGTGATGCGCTCCTGGAGATCGCGCGCGTCGCTCATGTGGTGCCGCCCATCATTGCCCTGACCTGCTCAACGTCCTCGGCGCTGAGGTACCGCGCCAGGACGGCCACGGGCAGCCCGACAGTGTGGCCGCAGCCGCACGTGCCGACCGCACCGCTGCCGTCCTGCTGGCATACGGCCACCGCGTCGTCCAGCAGCTCGCAGCGATGCCCCGTCTCGAACAGGTGCAGGTTGGCTGCGCTGTCCAGTCGTCCTTGGAAACCGTCGCTTGCGGTCACGCGGTCACCGTCGGCTTCGTCTTGCTGGCCATGATCAGCCACGCCGACAGGGGCGCGTTGTCGATGGTGACGTCCAGCAGGTCGCGGTGGCTGGCCCAGGACACGATCGTGTTCAGCTCAGCGAGCGTGCTCACCTCGTCACCCCGCCGCTTGCAGTACTCGGCGGCATCCTCCGCCGTCTGGAACCCAGGCGTCGACCGACGCCGTGCCGCGCCCTGCACATCGCCCGGAGGCTCCGCGTTGCCGGTATACCGGTCGAACGCCTCCGCGTCAGCACGCTCCTGCTCCCGGGTGTAGTTGTCCGGGACGGCCCCGCCCTGTGCGTACTCGGCCTGCTCGGCGCGCTCCTGCTCATTCGCCCATCGGCGGTACTCATGGCTGCCCTGGTCGACCGGTCGGCCGTCGTACGGCAGGTGCTCGGTCTCGGCGTCGATGTTCATGCCTTGGATCGGGATGCAGAGGCCGTGGAACAGCGCGTACTTGAGGGCGGCGGCCTGCGCCTTCGTCACGGACTTGTCCGCCAGGTCCCGGCCCTCGCCGATGCCCTCGGTGCTCCACTCCGACCCGTCCACCGGGGACTGGAAGGTGTACCGCATCGTGCACACCGTGCTGTTGTAGACCTTGCCGTCCACGGTCACCGTGCTGGTGGAGGTGTGCACGACGGTCGCCCGGGGCGGCACGATGCCGACCTCGATGCAGGCGTTGCCGACCGCATCCATGGCGTCATCGACGCCCCGGAAGTTGTACTTCCCACCCCGGTGGTCGACCCGGCGGTCCTTGCTGATCGCGCCGATGCGCCGTTTCATCTCCACGATCAGGCCGAGCACGTGCGGCACGGCCGGCATGCTGGCCTGCGCCAGGGGGATCACCGGGGCCGGCCGAGTGCGCAGCTGGTCCATCTCCTCGCGGAGCTCGGCCACCATCTCGACCAGGCCGGCGACCGTCGCGTCCCCGCCGTCCTGCGCACCCTCCAGCTCGGCCTTCTGCCACTCCTCGATGTTGACCACGCGCTCCAGGGTGGCCTCCTGAGCCTTCGTCAGATCGGTCACGTCCTTGAGCAACATGGTCAGCTTGTCGTCGAGCTCACGATGCCGGGAGGAGACGCGATCGGACAGAGACTGGATCAGCTCCGCGTTGGCCGAGCCGGCAGCCAGCGGCGTAGCGCCCAGCTCCTGACCGGCAATCGCCAGAGCCTCCAGGTCGCCCACCTTCTGGAGCATGTCCTGGTGCTGCTGCGCCAGGGCGGCCACATCCTGCGCCAGGCGTGACGGCCCAGCAGGCAGGTGCGCCATCTGCTTGGCCAGGTCGTCGACCTTCTCGGCCAGCGGCACGGAGTTGTCCGGCAGCTCGGCCAGTAGCTTGGTGAGGTACGACAGGTTGTCGCGCAGCTCGGCCACTTGCTGCTGGGTGGCCAGCGCGCCTCCCTCGCCAGTGAGCAGGTTGCCCGGCACCAGCCCGCGCAGCTCCGCCAGGTGCGTGCGTACCTCGGCCAGCGTCTCGCCGGTGCGTCGCTCCAGCATCGACAGGATGTGGTCAGCCTGCTCGTTGGGCAGTCGGCCGGCCGACATGGCGTCGAGCCGCTCCAGCGCCTCCGTAGCCTTCTGCATCGCCGTCTTCCTGACCGGCTGCTCCTCGGTCACTTCGTCGTCCCCTCGTTGTCAACGGGCCCGGGCGGGATGACCCCGGTGCGGGCGAACTTCTTCAGGCCGTCCTCGACCACCTCGGCCACCGAGTAGCCCCGGGCGTGGATCTCGTCGTACCGCTTCGAGTACCAGCCCCAGACGGTGCGGAACCGCACGACCTGGCCGGGGTTGCGCCGGCTACCGGGTCGCCGGCCACGAAACGGAGTCTTCTGCGGGAATTCCTCCGGATCAAGCGGCTGTCCGACGATGCGCCGGCACAGCTCGGCGAGCGCGATCGGCCGGCCGCGCAGCAGCGAGGGCGGCACGACCGCGTCACGCTGCATCGCATCGAGCTCGGCCTGGGCCATGGCGTCGATACGGGCCATGGCGGCAGCGTGCACGGTGTCGTTGACGCGCACGTCGGCGATGTGCTCGGCGTACGGGTCCTTGTTGAGCGTGCGGCCCATCGCGGTGTTGCCGGTGCGCGCCCGGTTGTAGAGGGTGCAGGCACGCTGCCTGCTGATCCCGAGTGCCTGCCCGATTTCAGCGAAGCTGGGCTTAGGCTCCTGGTCGCGCATGGCCACGATGTCCGCCGCGATGCTGTCCAAGCTCATAGGTCTTGACCTCCTTCCGCCGCGCTCGCATGATGTCAACCGTACACACCGGCACGATGGGAGTCAACGGCATGACCAGCAAGAGACCCGCTCCAAACTGGACAGACCTGCGAAAGGCGCTGTGGGAGCGCTCCCAGGGACTCTGCGAGGTGTCCGGCCGACCGCTCTACCGTGAGGGGTTCGACGCGCACCACCGCAGAAACAAGGGAATGGGCGGCACCTCCCGCCTGGACACGGACACGCTGCCAAACCTGCTCGCCCTGGATCCGATGATCCACAACGGCGGCCCGCGCAGCGTGCACGGCGCGCGCATCAGCTCCGACCGCTTCGGGTGGCTCGTGCCCAAGAACATCAACAGCGTGAGCTCCCGCCCCGTGCTGCTGGCTACCTCGATGAAGGTGCGCCGATGGGCGCTGCTCGGCGACAAAGGCGGCCGGCTGTGGCTGTCGCGCCCGCTGAGCTTCGAAGAGGTCCTCGCCGAGGACGACGCCGCCCTCATGCCTGAGGTCACGGTCGACTTCGTGGCCAGGGCCGTGGAGGCGTTCGGCTGGGAAAGCCTGTCCCGGTGACCTGCTACTGCGGCGAGCCGGACTGCCTGTTCGCGCAGCTCGGCTACCCGTGGTGCCGTCCCTGCGAGGAGCATCACCGCCCGCCGGAGTGCGGTGTTGACGATCAGGGCTTTGCGCTGGCACCGTGCGGCCACCGCTGGGATGGCGACCCCTGCACCGGAGAACCCCTGTCCCTGCCGCCCCGGCACAGCTAGGCTGACCCCAAACGTGAAGCAGCCCCGCCAATGGGTGGGAGCCCGGCGGGGCTGCGAGGAATCAACTGCAAAGGAGCCTACCGGTGGCATCACCCGAGGGCAACAGCTTCCCCCCTCCAGTTGACACCCACTCTCTGAGTGTGCAGCAGTACATGGAGCAGGTGCCCTTGCTCTTGGACGGCCGGGGCGCACCACAGCACAACCTGCGCCGGTTCGTCGTCTACCTCGCCACCTTCGCCAGCCAGGACGGCACGGACATCTTCCCCTCCGTCGACCGCGTGGCTCGGCACATGCACGTCACCCGGCGCACCGTCTTCAACCTGTACCGGCGCGCCGAGCAGGCGAAGCTCATCATCCGCGACGGCCACAGCTCGAAGGGCACCATCCGCTGCCGGCTCAACCTGGAGCTCCCCTGTGCTGAGGGCTGGCTACCCTACGACGCCGCCGCCGAGCACCGGCGGGAGAAGCAGCGCGAGTACACCCGCCGGTGGCGTGCGAAGGCCGCAGGGGGTGAAACGAAGCCCCTCACCGACGACACGGGGGGTGAAACGAAGTGCCTCACCAGCGTGTCCGGTGAGGGGGATGATTTCACCCAACCTTCCATCCCTGAACACCAGGTAAAAGAGGAACTCCACTCCTCTACCGCCGTCGCTGCCGCGCCGACGGCCAGCCAGGACGAGATCCTGGAAGCGGAGCTGATCGACGAGCCTCCGAACCTCCCGGCCGTCCGTGCCGATGTCGTCCCGGCCGTCCCGAACCTCTCGTCCTCCTGGCTCCTGCCCGAAGAGCTGCCGAAGGGCCGCAAGCCGGCCGCCGACGCCATGCGCTTCGAGGCCTCGCCCTGGCCGGTGCCGCAGACCCCCCGCACGCCGAGCGCCTGGACGAAGGAGCTCATGGGCTACTGGGTGGAGCGCTGCCGCGAGCACGGCTTCGAACCGTCGTCGCGGCAGTGCGGCCAGGCCGGCAAGGAGATCAAGGCCCTGGTGTGGGCAGGCAACAACCCGAACCACGTGGCGAAGGCGGCGGAGCGGGCCGCACAGAGGGACGGTGCCTGGATCACACGGGCCATGTCCGAGGTCCGGCCGGGCGGCTGGGCGGGTGCGCGAGGTGGCCGGCAGGTGGTCACGAGCCAGGGTCTGGTGGAGCTGCCGGCGGGCGCTACTGCGAACATGGCCCGGTCCGTCACCATCCGGGATCTGCTCGGCACGTCTTGACGGGTCGCCGGACGATCATGCTAGGGTGTCAATAGAAACCCCCCGCGACGGTGACACGTCCGGGGGGCAGACCGACCGAAGGAGCCAACGGCCGATGCTGCCGATCCTACCTGAGCGCACCGAGTTCCCGAACGACGTGCTCGCCGCCCTGCTGGAAACCCTGGACACCGGGGCCGCCGTCGACTCGACCGCCATCCACCGCTGGCAGCTCGCCGCAGAAGACGGCCAGTGGACGCCGGAAGAAGCGATGGACGCCGCCCGCTGGCTGAACCTCCATCACACCGGGTACGTCAAGATCGCGCACCTGCACGAGCGGATCGAGACCGAGCGCAAGTGGCTGAAGACCGCCCGCGTGGTGTGCTTCCGCAGTAACGCCGCTATCTGGGTTATGTCGCAGACCGCGAAGTATCGCGCGGTGACTCCAGAGCAGGTGGTCCGCGTGTACGAAGACGACCCGCAGGCCTGGCGGGTCGAGTTTGAGCAGGCCACCTGGGATTGCTGGACTCGCCGGCAGTGGCTCACCTGGATCGTCGAGAACGCCGCGCGCCTCCAGGCCGGCCAGTGACCCTGTCTGCTGCCGACCGGCAGCAGCAGCAGGAGAACGACGAAGCGACGCTCATGGGCCTCGCGCTCTACCCGGACGCCATGCCCGACCTGATGGACTCCCTGCGGCTCGTGAAGCCCGAGGACTTCTCCAGCCCCGCCCGCGAGCTGATCTGGCGCGTGGTCTGGCAGTACGCGACCGCCGGCGAGCCCCTGGATGTCGGTGAGCTGCACAGCGCGCTGGCCGCCGCCGCGTCCGGGCCGAAGCTGCGCATGTGCATGGACATCATCACCCGCGAGTGCGTGGATCACCCGGTGACCGGGTGGGCTCCGCTCGCCGCCGAGCGCGTGGCCAAGGCCGCCAAGCTGCGCCGCGTCGGCGCGCTCGGCCAGCGGCTCCAACAACTGGCCGACCATGGCGACCTGGACGCCTTCGAAGCGCTCATGGAGCAGGCCGGCAACACCTGGCGGGACATCGAAGGCAGCGCCACGCCGAACAGCGACGCCGTCCAGGTCGTTGACTTCGTCGATGAGTACCTCGGCGAGCTGGCCGGCGGCCCGATGTACGAGACGATCCCCACGCCGTGGACCGAGGTCAACAGCATCTTCAACGGCGGTGGCCTGCGCCCTGGTGCCATGTACGTGTTCGGCGCACGGCCGGGCGACGGAAAGACACTGGCCGGCGGCGGCCTGGCGTGGGATGCGGCCGAGTCGGGCTACGAAACGCTAGTGGTGAGCGCGGAGATGGGCCGCAACGAGCTGCTGGACCGCTGGATGGCGCGCGGCCTGCGCGAGGAGCTCACCGAGTTCACGTCCTTCGCGCCGTCGGACCGCGTGCTCGGTGCGGCGAACGTTTACGGCAAGTGGATCAAGGACAACAACCTGCCGCTGTGGGTGCTCGACAGTCCCCGCATTACCGTGGCCGACATCGAGGCGACCGCCCGCACCATCCAGCGGCGTAACGGCCTGAAGCTGATCGTGGTCGACTACCTCCAGCTGCTGAAGGCAGTCGGAGGCCCGAACCGCCAGGAGCAGGTGGCGGCCATGTCCGCCGCGCTAAAGCGGCTGGCCAAGGAACTCCACCTGCCGGTCGTGGTGCTGGCCCAGCTCAACCGCTCAGGCGCGGCGCAGGACGCCCCGCCCGAGGCGAAACATCTCCGCGAATCCGGCAGCATCGAGCAGGACGCCGACGGGATCATCCTGCTGTGGCGGCCCACCACCACCGACGAACTCCCCGGCGGCGGCACAATCACCACCGACCTGGGGGTGGTGCACTTCATCGTGGCGAAGAACCGCCACGGCCGCACCGGCACCGTGGAACTCGCCTGGCGCGCCTACCGAGGCGACATCACCGATCGGGACTGACCAGCTGGCATCCCCTTCCCGTACCGTATGCGGCGAGGGAAGGGGATGCCGATGAGTCCTAGGTTGGGCCTCGACTTCAGCTCCGGCCGGCCATCCGGGCTGGCCATCCGGCAGGCCGGATACAGCTTCGTCGTGCGCTACCTCGCGAACGGCCTTTCCGGCCGAAACAACATCGACGGCAACGAGGTACGTGACCTCCAGGCCAACGGTGTCGACATCAGCTTGGTGTGGGAGCGCAAGCTCATCGGCCAGCCGGACCGCGCCACCGAAGGATGGTCGGCCGGCGTGGCTGACGCCAAGTATGCGCAGGTCCAGGCCGATTCCATTGGACTCGGCACTCACCCGGTGTACATCGCCGTCGACTTCGATGTGCCTGACTACGCGCCGGGCAATCCGGATCCGCGCGCCAAGCTCGGCCCTGTCGGTGACTATCTGGCAGGTGCTCAGTCCGTGCTCGGCACAGAGCGTATGGGCGTCTACGGCGGGTACTACGCGGTCAGTCGCGCCCTGGATGCCGGCCTGGCCCACTGGTCCTGGCAGACTGCCGCCTGGTCCGGCGGCAAGGTCGACACCCGGGTCAACCTGTTCCAGCGTATCGGCACCGTCTGGGTGGCCGGCGTCGGCTGCGACGAGAACGAAGCACGACAGGATGCCTTCGGGCAGAACGTGGAGGACGACGTGAGCTGGACCGACAAGCTCAGCCCCAACGGGCTGCTCCGCCCCGACGGAACCCAGGTTACCGAAACGGCCATGGACTTCCTGGGCTACGCCGACGAATTCGCCCGACAGGGCAAGGAAGCCGCCGTCGCCAACGGCGCGATGCTCCAGGCCATCATGACCAAGCTGGACGTGGAGTTCACCGCAGACCAGCAGCGCGACGCCCAGATCCTGGCCCAGCTGAAGGCGCTGCCCGTGGTCAACGTCGACAAGGACCAGCTGGCCGCCGCGCTCACGGCCAGCGGGTTCGCCGAGTCCGTGGTCAAGCAGCTCCTGGACCTGCTGACCGCTGCCTCCCAGCTGCACGCCCAGGCGTGACGCCATGACGCTGCTGCCCGGCATCACGCCGGTCAAGGTCACGGGCACGGTGGCCGACAACAAGGGCGTGCCGGCCACAGGCGGCACCGTCACCTTCCGCATGCCGTACCCGCTCGCCGACGGGACGGACCACGTGCTCCTGCTGCCCGGCAGCTGGAGCTTTAACATCAGCTCCGGCGGCGGCATCGACACCACGGCGCAGCCCATGCCAGCGGCCACCATCTCCGGTGTCTCGCCGGCCGGGTGGGCCTACAACATCACCGTGCACGCCACCCGGTCGGACGGCACCACCTGGTACCGCGCCTTCTGGGCCGTCATTGACGCCGACGCCAGCTTCGAGCAGCTCGTGTCGGCGTCACTGCCGACTCCGAACCCGGGCAGCGCCTATGTCCCGCTGTCCGCCGTGGGCGACACGGTGGCCCCGCTCGTTGCCGGCAAGGTGCCGTCGCAGTTCCTGCCACCTGGCGGTGGCGGATCCGGCATCGAGTCGGTCACCGCCTCCAACGGCACGATCGCCGTCGACAACACCGATCCGCTCAACCCGAAGCTGGGCGTGGGCACCGGCATCCCGCAGAGCGCGATCAGCGGCCTGGGCACCGCGCTGACGACGCTCACCACCGACGTGGCTTCCGCTGCCTCGACGGCGAACGCGGCCGGCACGCTGGCATCGAGCGCGGCCACGGCGGCCAGCAACGCGCAGACGACGGCCAGCGCCGCCTACGTCAAGCCGGGCGGCGGCATCCCCGAGTCCGACCTGTCTGCGGCCGTGCAGGCCCTGCTTACCGAAGTGGGCTCCGCCTACCAGCTGCCGCCCGGCGGCGTGCCTCAGGCTGACCTGGCCGCCGCCGTGCAGGCGCTGCTGACCCTCGCTGGCACGGCCCAGCAGCTGCCCACCCCGGACCCGGCGGCGGCCCGCTTCAACGGCCACAGCTGCAACGTGCCGCTCTACGTCTGCCGGGACGTCTCCACGATCAACGGTGAGCTGTGGGTGGCCATCGTGCCGGTCAAGAAGGGCGTGCCGATCAATGGCGCGTTCACCTTCCGCACGAACGGAACGGCGGCCAACTCGTCGACCGGTGTCAACGGGTTCGCTGTCTGGGATGTGCCGGCCGGCGGCGGCCCGGGCGCGCTGCTCGGCAACTCGGTCTCGGACGACCTGATGTGGGCCCCGACCGGCAAGATCGACAAGGCCGTCTCCGGCGTGCCCACACCGACTGCCGACGGGCTGCGCGCGGTCGGCGTGAGCGTGCGCGGATACAGCGATGCCCCTGAGTTCCTGTTCGACAACATGGCAGGTGCTGGCGGCGAGCTCCTCGCGCAGTTCTTCGCCAAGTACAAGGCGGGCGCGATGGCCGCCTGGCCAAGCACCCTGGACCTCGCGGTGGACGTCGGCTCCGGTACCGGATTCATTCTGCCGGTGTTCCTGAGGTCTTGACACCCACTACGATGGTGGGATGACCAGACAGTGGGTGTTCCTGCTTCCGTGGCAGCGCCCCCCGTACACGCTCAACGACCGGTACGGGAAATGGGAAGCGCACCGCGTCCGCTCATTCATTCGAGACGACACGGCCAACCTGCTGCACAAGCAGTTACCGCGCGAGCTTGGTCCGCTGGTAGCCGAGCTAGTTTGGTACCCGGGCAGCGACAAGGTGGCCGATAGCGACAACATCGCCTTCACCTTGAAATTCTGCCTGGACGCCCTGAAGCTCGTCGGTGCGGTTCCGGATGACACGCCCCACTACGTGATCCGCACCATGCAGCGCGTGGTGCCGCGATCGCTCGACCCGTACCACCGGCGTGTTCCTGAGCTGTTCTTGGTGCTGACCGAGTCCGAGCACGCCGACATGCCGCATTACGAAGCAGGCGCGGAGGTAGGAAAGATCGTCACAGCGAGTTAGGATCGTTCCCAGCTTGACACGCGAGAGGGGACAGCTGTGACACGCGAAGAGCCGCCAGTGCTGTGCGACAAGCCGCACTGCCACGCGAAGGCGAAGAACGCGAAGCCCGGCACCGACGGGCGTTGCCACAAATGGCCGCTCTCCGACCGGACCCGCTGCAAGGTGCACGGCGGGGCGACGCCACAGGCAGCCCTGAAGGCAGCGCAGATCCGGATCGAGCGTGACGTGCTCGCCGCCGTCGAGAAGCTCGGCATTGAACCTGTCGCCAATCCGCTGCTGGCCCTCCAGACCATGGCCGGCCGCGTCACCGCCTGGGTGGACGTGTGCCAGCAGTACCTATCGGTGGTGAGCGGCATGGGCTACTCGACCGACGCCGGCGAGCAGGTGCGCGCCGAGATTCTGGTATGGGAGCGCGCCCTCGATCGCGCCGTGCACACACTCGCCACGCTGGCCAAGCTCAACATCGATGCGCGCCTCGCGGCCATCGAGGAGCGGCAGGCGGAGATCGTGGAGAGCGCCTTCGCCGCCGCCATGGGCTCACTGGAACTGGACCTGGAGCGGCGGGCAGACGCCGAACGCGAGTTTGCCAAGCAGCTCCGCCTGGTGGCCGGGTGACCTTCCTGCTCCGGTCCGCTGAGCGTATGGAGGCCCGGAGCGAAGCCCAGTGGCTGAAGGAGATCCGGGATTGGCGCGACAGCGACTGCACGAGCAGCGACACCAGCCAGTGGCCGTCGGCGCAGCTGGCCCGCAACTGGGACCGCCTCGGCCGCATGTGCCTGAAGCACGCCGACTGCCACCTCTGCCACTCATGCGCCCGCTGCCGGCCTGAGCAGCGCACGCCCCTGACCGACTTCGACACGACGCTGTACATGGGTGGCCGGGGCACCGGCAAGACGCGAGCCGGCGCGGAGGACATGGCCGCCGCCGGCGTCTTGAACTTCAACTGGCGCATGGCCATTCTCGCGCCCACCTACGCCGACGCCCGGGACACGTGCGTCGAAGGTGAGTCTGGCCTGATCTCCGTGCTGGACCGCATGAAGGTCGTGCACACCTGGAACCGGTCGCTCGGCGAGCTGGTGATCAAGCAGACCGGCAGCCGTTACAAACTGTTCTCCGGCGAGACGCCGGCCCGCCTGCGCGGGCCGCAGCACCACCGCGCCTGGGTTGACGAGCTGGCCCAGGTTCTGCTGGCCGCCATCGACTCGTGGGACATGCTGATGTTCGGCATGCGGCTCGGCCGCCGGCCCCAGGTCGTCGCGACCACCACGCCGCTGCCGCTGGCGCAGATCAAGGCACTGCTGAAGGACCCGTACTGTGCGGTCCGGCGCGGCACCACGGACGACAACGCCGCCAACCTGCCGGCCTCTACCCTGCGTTCCCTGCACTCTGCCTACGACGGCACTGCGATGGGGCTACAGGAGCTCGGCGGCGAGCTCGTGGACCAGGTGGAGGGTGCGCTGTGGCAGCTGTCCCAGATCGCGCACGATCGCCGGCTGGAGCTACCGCAGTGGACCGAGCTGTCCAGCGGTCTTACCGTGCCGTTCGAGATCGTGTACACGGTGCTCGCCGTCGACCCTGCGGTGGAGGCGCGCACGGGCGACGGCAAGACGCGGTTCGCGCGCAAGGACCCGGACGAGACGGGGATCGTCGTTGCCGGCCTGGGCAATGACGATCACGTCTACATCCTGGACGATCTCACGGTCCGCGACGCCCCGGCCGTCTGGGCACAGAAGATCATCAGCGGTTACGACAAGTGGTACTGCAACGCGGTCGTCATCGAGGTCAACAACGGTGGTCAGGCCCTGGTCGACCTGATCGAGCTGACCGAGAAATCCCTCGGCCGCAAGATCCCGATCCCCATCGAGAAGATCCGCGCCAAGGACGGCAAACGAGTCCGCGCCGAGCCCATCTCCGTGGTGTGCTCCCGCCACCTGGTGCACCATGTCGGCATCTTCGAGAAGCTCGAAGACCAGCTCACCACCTGGACCACCGCCATGCGGCAGTCCCCGGACCGCATGGACGCCTACGTCTACGCCATCCAGCAGGTCCTGCACATGACCGGAGGCGAGGGTCTGCGCCGCGCTGAGGGGCAGATCCAACGACACGAGATGCAAACCAACCTGCGGCATTCCGTCGCGACCGCCGGGAGGCGCTGATGAACCACACGCCGAGCATGATCCCGTTGACGGTGGAACGCCTCCCCGGCAACCGCTGGCGTGTCGCCACGCCGCTGGCACGTGGCTGGTCTGCGGTTGTGTCCACGCCGCACGAGCTGGCCCGGGCGACGGCCACGGCCTTTCGTGAGGTGGAGGTGGCGGCCTACGCCCGACAGCGCGGGGCCACCTATGACATGGCGCGTCTGGAGGGCGTCCAGAACGCCCTGGTTGCCGCCGGCACGCCGCCGACCGCCCGTCCGCCGGCTGTACGCCGACCGCGCAGGCACGACCCGATGGCGTGGCGGCAGATGCCCGACGGCCGGTGGCGCTGCCCGTCGGGGCGCACGTTCCGTGCGGACGCCCAGCAGGTACTGAATGTGATCAAGCTGCGTGAGCAGATGGCGGCAAAGTCTCTCACCGGAGCCGCTTGACACACACCGGCAAGTGGGGTCACTATTGACGCATGACGAACCCCCCGAAGTTCCCGGACACGCCGATGCTGGACCGCTACTTCGACAAGCGGAAGAAGGTCGACCAGGCGAAGAAGCTGTTCTCCTGGCTCACCGAACAGGGCTACACCCTCATGGACAACCATGACCGCGTGGTCTTCATGGAAACCGGTCTGGCCTGCGAGTCGCAGGGGATCGACCTGACTCGACTTGAGGCCGAGCGGGAAGCGGTCGTGGCGTGGGGCGTCGAGGCCGACCAGGACGACACCTTCCGGGCAACCATGCCCCAGTGGCAGATGGTCTACCGGGCAAGGCGGATGAGCGAATGAAGCCGACCACGTACCGGACATCGCGGGGCAGTCGCGGCAGCGCACACCCCATCTGGCAGCACAAGCCGGACGGGAGGCCGGTGCAGGTCGGGCGGGTGGAGCGCATCAAGCCCGACACGGGCAACAAGCGTGACCACGTCTTCAAGGCGATCATCGGCCCGCATTCGGCCACCGGGGCAACCATCACCGGAGCGCTGGAAGCGTTGGTGGCCGTGCGCCGCCGCGCCGGAATCCAGTAGACCGCCGGCCGCCGCCCGGTGGTTGGTCAGACCCGGGCGGCGGCCGACACCCACTTTCCCCGAAGGAGCGCGCACCATGGACGGAGCACTCACCCGTCAATCGATCGACTGCAAGCGTCAGGCCCCACTCATCAAGATCGTCCACGACCTGCTCGTCAGTGGTGGCATGGAGCGGACCAAGGCCTTCGACACCGCCGACACCATCGTCCGCACGCTGGAGCCGCACATCGCGTCCGGCCTGTTCGCGCTGATGCACGGCAGCCTGCACGAGACGATCAACCGCGTCGCCAGTCTCCGCGTCGGCGGCCTCCGCCCAGCGCAGATGGAAGCGCTGAACAGCCTGCTCGGCGACATCGAGCTCCAGCAGCGCGTCTTCGCCGACGCCATGAACGCCGAGCAGGCTGCGAACCTGGCAGCTCGGCGATGAGGCAACCAGGGCGTCGAACCTCCTGGCGCTGCCGGCGGCTGACCCGACGGTGGGGCGATGTCGTCGCGTGTGGCGAGCCGGTGACGCATCGCCACGTGGTGCACACCGGAGTCGGCGACACCTTCACCCGTCGCTATATCGAATACGTGTGCGAGGCGCACGGCCGCCGCTACCTGCACCAGCCGGTGCGGCGCGACAAGGTAACCGGCTTCGTCTGGATGACACGCTCGGTCGCCTATCGATTCCGGAGGCTCCGATGAAGCCGCAGGCGCGCCGGCGCTGCGTTTCCACGACCGGCTGGGACCGGACTGCGACTCGGCCGCACAGGATCATCCAGCGCTGTGGCGCGGCAGCCACCCACAAGGTTGTCGTCAAACACCTTGCTGGCAACCTATTCCGCTGCACACCGACGTACATGTGCGCGCGCCACGCCAGTGATGTCCGACTCATCTGGCAGCGCGACCCGTCGTGGGCGGCCATGGCCATGCGACCAACCGTCTACCGCTTCCGGAGGCCCTGATGATCACGTTGCGGAGAACGCCGAACAGGCTCGACGCTTTCCGGTTGGTCGCCGAGCTGGGCGGCGTTGTGGCCGTTCGTAGGTCTCACGGCCATGACCGGGCGATGGGCCAGTTGGTGTACCGCCGGCGCGCCTCCGACGATGCCACGACCAACAAGCCGCTGGAGTCCCTCAGCCAGGGCGTGAGCCGAGCCGTCGGGGAGCTGCACCGTGCCGGCATCCTGCGCCTCAGCCGTGCCGGCCGGCCGCACGGGCGCTCTGTGGTCAAATCCATGCTCTCCACGGCGGATGGCCGCAGGTGGGCGGCCGGGCCGGTGGCCAAGACGCATCGAGGTACTAGCAACGGCAACAGCCGAGGTGGCTCGGTCCAGCGTGCTCGTCGGCGGCAGTACCTGGTGAACGCCTATGGCGACGGCACCACCGTGAAGTGCGCCCTCCAGCTGGCCGGCTGCACCGATGTGCTGACGGTCGAGACGGTGACCGTGGACCGCATCGTGCCGGGCTGCCAGGGCGGCACGTACCGTCGCGACAACATCCAGCCGGCCTGCGCGGGCTGCAACAGCAGGCACGGTTCCACAACCCGACGATCGAAGGAGAACTGACTGTGACGGCAACGCATGTGAACGGGGTGGCGGTGCGCACCGACCATGACACCCTGTCTCCGATCAAGACCAAGGACGGCAAGGCTGTCTGGTGGAAGCAGACGCGCACGCTGACGCTGGAGAATGGGAACGTCTGGTACGGCTGCTCGCACTGCGACTACGTCAGCCAGAACATCAACGGCGTCCGGCCGCATCTCGGCGCGCACAGCTCGAAGCCGCGCAAGCCGCGCGCGACCAGCACCGGCAACGACACGCTGGACGGTCTGGTGAACCGGCTGAGGCAGGCCGAGCACCTGGAGAAGGACCGGGACCACTGGAAGGCCCGGGCCGTGGCCGCAGAGGGCACTGTGCGTCGATGGACGGCTGCCCTGAAGGAGATGGGGCTGAACCTGGAGGACACGCCGTGATGATGGACGACAACACCGCGCTGGTGCTCATCGTCGTCGCGTTGCTGGCCGCCGGCGCGGTCGTGACCTGGATCGAGAATCGCCGATGAGCGCCGCACAGCGCTGGCTCCTGCTGGCGTCGGCCGCCGTCTTCGTCTCTACGGGCCTGGCCTGGCTGCACCAGGTGGTGGGGTCATGATGTCGCCGGCCGAGCACTACGCGGTGGCCTGCGCCGGCCTGGAGGATATGGAGTACGTGTTGGCCAAGACGCATGACGCGGGCGACGGACCGCCGAACGTGGAAGCGCTGCGCCGCGTCGAGGTGGGTATGGCCATCGTGCGCGCCCATGCGCTGCTGGCCACCGTCTCGGTGGCCACGTATACCGCCGCTCCAGGACGGCATCGCTAGCCCGGAATGACAGCCCAGCCGTCAACCCCCTGCTCGACTTCCCTCGGGCAGGGGGTTGACACCCACCGCATCGGGGGGTTAGATAGACGCATGGACGCAACCGAGCTCCCGTTGCTGGAGACCAACGTTCTCATGGTCGACTCCTGCATTGGCGGCTGGGCGCACGAGCGATGCCGGCACTACTCGGTCACCGAAGCCGAGGTATGCGCCGACGATTTCTCCTACGCCGAGTGGATGGCCGACGGAATGGCCGAGCAGATGAACAACGACCCGGAATGGTATCGAGACCTGGACACGGAGGACTGACATGGCCAGACGAGCGCCACGCCCGGAGCCGCGCAAGCCAACCAGCTTTGCCGCTCTGGCGCGCGAGCTGCACAGCCAGAGCTCGGTGGGATCCCGCATGGAGGTGGTGCAGGCGCACGCCCGGAAGCTCGGCGAGACCAGCCCGAAGGCCGGCCACATCATGGTGTGCCGGCTGAGCAACGCGGAATTGCGCGGCGAGGTGCCGCAGATGGGCAGCCTGGGCAAGGTGATCTACGACGACTGGGCGTCCGCATCGAAGGCGGCGGCCGAGCTGTACTCGCGCGGCGAGGGCCGGCAGTACCCGTATCTGTGCGAGCGCACCAAGGACGGTCACCACCACCTGACGAGTAAGGCACCATGGCACCGCTTTGACCACGCGGGTGGTGCTGAAAAGCCGCCGGCCGAGCCTCGCAGCTTTCATGACGTACTTCAGCTGCTCTCGTACGAGATCACCATGCTGGGCCTTCGCCCGCCGGGCGATGTGATGTCGACTGGCGACGACAGCAAGATTCACAAGTGGTACACCGCAGAGGCCGCGAACCGCTGGGGAGCGATTCGCCAGGCCAGGAAGAAGGGGACGAAGTAATGGGCATCCTCAGGAAGATCGACAACTTTGTCGACAGGGCGGCTGACCTGACAATCAAGGCGCAGGACGCCGGCAAGACCAAGCGCGGCCAGACGCTGCGCGGAAAGGCAATGGAGACCGTAAAGCAGAAGCTGCCCTCCACGCCGGCCAAGTGCTCCAGGGGGCACCGCATCGGCCGCAACGGCACCTGCGGCAAGACGGCCTGCATTCGCGAAGAGGCGGCCAAGATGGACCACATTCACACCGTCGACACCAACGGCAACAAGATCAAGCCGACCGGCAAGCGCGGTCGCGGGAAGTAGCAGCTGATGCCGAAGATCACCAACGAGCGCGGCAGCCGCAGCATGGATGTCTGCATGCACCAGGTGCCGGCGACCATCACCGGCCGAGTCGGCAAGACCAGGGAAGTTGCCACGGTCACCCAGAACATCACCTGCGGCAAGCGGCTCCGCAAGAACGGCACCTGCCCGACGCACGGCGCGAGCACCGCGTGAACACCGGCGAGGTGCGCGGCTTCGACCCTCGGTCCGCGCACCAGCGCCTCCTGGCCGTCACCGGGGCGGCCAGTCAAGCGAAGGGGACGACCATGGCCGGCTCGACGCCACCGACCGCGAGCGTGCTACTCCACGTGTTCCTGGCCAACCACGGTGGCGATGAGGCGTGCTACCTGGAGGGCTACATCTGCACCACGCACAAGTCCGGCATGCTGAACGGCGACTGTGTGGTGTGGCTGGCGAAGCGCCTTCTTGGGCGCGAGGCCGAGCGCACGGTGAGCGCAGACGCCGGCGAACACGCCGCCGACACCGAACCGCCCGACGTCCCGCCGCTGCCGTCCAGGCTCGCCCTGGCCGACCTGTGGGACGTCCTGGACAACGACCGCTCCGGCCTCATGGCCAGCATCGTGGCCAAGTCCGGCGGGACGACGAAGCATCTCGCCCCCAACTCCGACATCAGCAAGGCTCGCTACGTGGTCGAAGCTGTGGTGGACCGCTACGTGAACGGGGATGACCGATGAGCCTGAAGGGCCCCAAGCACAACATCGTATTCACCGACGAGCTCACGGAGGCACTGCGCAACCTGCGTATCCCGATGCAGGAGCTGGGCAAGGCCTTCAACCGGATCAGGGCCACACCCCTGGTGTTGCCCGGCGCGCCGGCGGTATGGCGCATGCACCCGACGGTGGCCATGGTGGCGCGCTACCAGTACGACGTGTTGACTGGCCCGTGGCCGCCCCATCCGGGCCAGGTGGCCCTGGCAGTTGCTGTGCACCGGAGCAAGGTGGAGGCGGGCGAGTAGGCCTTCTCCACCGTGTCTCAACCTACCCACCGACGCGGTGGGTGTCAAGCGGGTTGCTCCAATAGAGTGAAGCGGTGGGTAGCTGTTGACATGCAGCTGCCCACCGCCTAATGTTCTCCATATCAGCAAGAGGGAATTACTTGGAGGACGAAATGGCCACCTACTACCGCACCGGGGCCGGCGACCACCGCCACTACCGGCGCAGCTGCGCCTTTGTCCACAAGCGCTCCGTCATGGTCGGCGAGGTCAGCGAGATCCCCGCCGCCGAGGTGGACGCCTTCCCGCCGTGCGCTGTCTGCTGCCCGGGTGAGGTCGAGGCGCATGCTGCCACTACCCAGGCGGCCAGGGTCGCGGCCGGTCGCTGCGAGCTGAAGTCTGCGATCCCCGGTAGCTACAACCCCCGCCTGGTGTCGCCTCGCGGTGACTGCCGGTGCGGCGCGAGGTCGGTCTCGATGGTGCGCAAGACCATGTCGTTGCGGGCGCACACCACGCCGGCCTAGTCCATTCGAGTGAAGCGGTGGGTAGCTGTTGACATGCTGCCCACCGCACGGTAATGTTCTTCATATCAGAGGAACACCGAATCACTTGGGAGTCGAAATGACGCAGAACCTGGTAGCCGAGAACGGGACCGTGGTGCACGCCCCGTCTGCCACCAAGCGCAACCCGGTGCTCTGCTCCAACATGCGCCGCGCCTCTGGTTACGAGATCATCGAGGCAGGGTTCTCGCCCACCAACTCCCCGGTCACCTGTGTCAACTGCTGCCGCATCCTCGGCGTCGAGGCCCCGAAGCCGGTCGCCGGCAAGAAGGCTAAGCCTGTTCTGGACCTGTTCGAGGTTGGTCAGCGCATCGTCGTCTCCCGCATCGGCGAGACCCGCTACGGCACGGTAACCCAGCTCACCAAGACGTGGGTCACGTACGTCCCGGAGGACGCCCCCCTGACCACCAAGGGCAAGCCGAACACCATGGCGTTCAGGCGCACCAAGGCCCGTCTTCTGAACCCCTGATCCGATAGGGTGAACCGGGGCGGAGGGGTAGACACCCACCGCCCCGGTGTGTAGAGTAGTTCATGTCAGCAAGACCGAAAACTTGGAGGACGACATGGACGCCAGCCAGATCACCAAGACCATCGCCGAGGCCGAGCGCGAGGCCGGTAAGGCCTCCAACGCCCAGCTGGCTTCGAAGGCCAGCATGGAGACGCTGAACGGTCGAGTGGTCAAGTGGCAGGCCGAGCTGGACCAGGCCACCGCCGCCGTCAAGGACGGCGAGAGCATCGACCGCGTTGGGTCAGCGGCGTTCAGCTTGGCCTTGGCCAAGCGCCAGGTGGCCTTCGCCAAGGCGACCCGCTGAGCGTCCACCCCGGGGCCGGCCGCCGAGTCGGCCCCGGGGTGATCCCCTCCCCGTTGGGCACCGTAGCACCTCAGCGTGGCCTGGCGGGCGCCATAGGTTGTCATGCACAACTAACGACCCTAGGAGGGCCAGCCATGAAGGACGCGGAACTGCGCGTCATCGCTACCCGGGCCGACCGCGAGGTTCTGGCGGCCATGTCCACCGCCGGCATCGCCGGCACCTCGCGCACCGAAGTCAAGCTGGATGGCGACAAGCTGATCGTCGTCACCACGGCCACCATGACGGCCGGCCAGGGTGCCACGTACACCGAGCTGTCGCAGGCCCTCAGGCGGGCCGCTGGCGGCCAGGAGGCCAGCATCACCCAGGATGGCAAGCTCCGCGCCATCGTGCGCTGGAAGACCGCCTGATGGCGCGCAGGCCCACCACCATGACCATGGCCACCCAGCTGGTCAACGCCGCGTTGCGTGACAGTGGGGTGGCGACGACTCTCGTGCAAAGCCGGCTGGCCGGCGGCGTGACCCTGGTGACCGAGGTTCACGTACAGAGCCTGGACCACGTCGTGGCTGCCGTCCGTGCCATCAGGGCCGGAACCGTGGCCAAGACCGTGCAGCAGGCCGGCTCGTCCAACATCATCGACGTGGAGTGGTGAACCGTGGCTGACAGGCCAACTGACGTGATCAAGGCGAATGCCTTGATCGAGGCCGCCATGCTGAAGGCCGGCATCATCTCCGACGGCCGGAGCGAGAAGCGTGGGAGCGCTCTCACCAGCTACGTGGCCGTACCCAACCGCCGGCACGTCGGCGCGGCACGCACCGTGCTGGAGAACCTGGCCGGCATCTCCCGTGTCAGCCAGAACAGCGCCGGCCAACTGGTGGTGAAGTGGTGAGCGCGACTCCCCGTACCTGCACGAAGACCATCGAGGAGAAGCTGTACCACGCCGGCATCGAGGCCACCGTCACCTCGGCGCAGGCTAAGGGCGGCCCGGTGGTGTCGACCGTGGTCCTGCGGCACGCGCAGGAGCTGGCCATCGCCACGCGCGTCCTGGAGGCCCTGGTGGGCAACGGCGGCGATGTGGAGCGGATCGCGACGGACACGATCGAGGTGCTGTGGCCGTGAGCAAGAAACCGCCCGCGAGCCCGTCCGACGCGGCCGACATGGTCCGCGTCGCACTCCAACGCCAGGGCATCCCATCGGTGTCGCTGCCGCACAACAGTTTCGGCCAGCAGCCGGGGGCGCTGGTCACGGTGTCGGACTCGGACCACATGGAGTCGGCGATGGGCGTGGCAAGGTCACTGCCTGGCGGTCCGACCGTCACGAGTACGGCGCACTCCCAGTTCAAGGTGGTGTGGTGAGCGGGCGCAAGATCGTGACGCGGCGCGACAACACCACGGCCGTCTGCGTGTGCGCGTGTGACCACGACAAGCACAAGATCATCAACTGCTGGAAGTGCGACTGTCTCTGTGACCCAACGCAGGACAAGCCGCACACCTGTCGATGCTGTGGATTCACGCATCCGGGGATCAGCGCCTAGCGGTTCACGGACTGGGGTTGACACCCACCGTCGCGGTGGGGTCTAATGAGGTGCCGGGCTCGTTCCGGGTCCGGCACCTCACACCGAAGGGGACAACATGGGAGACGAGCTCGTCGTTCAGCCGGCCGACCAGGTGGAGACCATCCACTCCAGCCTGAAGGGCCACCTGAAGCTAGTGCGCACCTTGCTGGGCAGGCCGGACTTCACGGCCAACAAATGGACCGGCAGCAAGGCGCGCACCTGGTGCCCCACGCACCTGGTCGTGCAGTGGGCTCACCACGCTGGCGGGCCCGGCTCAGCCGTGGAGCGTGGCCCGTGGGTGCTCGACGGGGTGGACATGATCACCAGCCTGCGGTTGAAGTCGGGTTCACTGAGCGAGTCCGTCGATGAGACCTGGGACATAAATTACCGGTTCGACTGGAAGTTTCCACTGTTCACCACGATGGGGGCCAGCGACTACCCGGTTCCGGGGTACGTCGTGCCGCTGCTGGACTCCATGCTGCCCTTCGACTGGGACGCCGAGCGTGACGGGGTTCCGACGTGGCGGAGGTGATCGGGGACGCGTACGTCGGAACGGTCTGGGCCGAGGCTGCCGCGAAGATCGGGGCGACCGCCGGCCAGGTCTCGGCGGTGATGACCGAGTGCATGCGGGTCTACCACCTGCGTCCGTTTATCTCCCCGTCCGTGCGCTGGCAGGTCCTGGTGCCACTGCACTACCCGGCCGGCTTCGAGAGCGTGACCGTGCTGACGCTGAAGTGCGTCCGCAGGGACGTGCTGGTGCCGGTGGTGGTCATGATCCCGGAGGGCGTTGACAGCCTGTAGCGGCGGTGGGTAGCGTGACAGCAAGACCTCCGGCCCGACGGCATCACCGCCACTCGCTCGCAACGATCGGGCCGGCCAACTCTCCCCACTTCACCCGTCGGGTGGGGGTGCTCAACAAGACGGGTGGAGCGCTGAAGCACTGAGGTGGTGCAGGGTCCGCCAGGCGGGACCGGACCAGGGTTCGAGTCCCCGGCAGCGCGCGATGGGTGGCCGTGCCCTGAATCACGGCAAGTGGTCGGTGCAGCCTGCCGGACGGCGGGTGGGCGTCGACTGCGGGTTACCTCGGTAGGCCAACTGGTAGAGCCAGCCCCGCTTCGGCGCGGCGTTGTTCCGGGTTCGAAGCCCGGTCGAGGTGCTAGGCAGCAAGAGCTAGGCCGGCGGGTCCAGCAGACGGCTGCCGGGCCGGCGCGACTGGCCCCCGAACACCGTCCTCAGTACCGGGGTCGCATCCGGGAACCGGGCGCTAGTAGGTGGGC
>Ga0070682_100000143_pt1 | contig 57086 bp, 83 predicted proteins | sample KBSC63LmetaG_FD_64668 | JGI IMG/M metagenome (GOLD analysis project Ga0070682, IMG submission 64668) | Corn rhizosphere microbial communities from Kellogg Biological Station, Michigan, USA - KBS C6-3L metaG | ecosystem: Host-associated > Plants > Roots > Rhizosphere | place: USA: Michigan...
TTCTGGATCAGCAGCGGCTTCTTTCCGAAGTTCCCCAGGTAGTAGGTGGGGCTGGTCTTGTCGGTGTCCCGGACGGTCGCGTAGACGGGAGGAGACCCGTCCTGTCGTTCCGAGGTGAAGACGACCCCGTTGTAGACGCCGGTACGGGACACGGTGATCGACCAGTCGGCGATGGTCCCGTAGGTGTCCGGAGTGAGGAGGGTGCCGTCGGTCAGGGTCAGCTGGGCCGTCTGACCAGGTTTCGTCCACGGGGTGAGCCGTTGCACGAACGAGCCGTCGGCGAGCGGGTACCAGAGCATAGAGACGGTGGCGGACATGTCGTCGAGGGCCTGAGCCCGGTCGGACTGCCACGCGATCGGGGCGATCTTCGTGCCGGTCAGGTCCGAGGTGCCGAATGTCGCATCGGGGAGCGCGTCACGAACGAGCCGTTTGAACTCGGTGCTGATCGTGTTCGACGGAACCGACGACTGCGGGGTCTCGAACTGGGCGTCCACGACATCAGCGGCCAGGTCGTTGGCGCCTATTGCCACGTCCCCGGTGCGGCGCATCTGCACCTGCTCGATCCGGCCGTGGAACACAGGGAAGCTGACGGTGGTGCCGTCCCCGTACGTGATGCCCCGGTAGGCGCGCAGCCGGTTCCCGAAGGGGGACAGCAGGCCGCCTGTATCGAACGCTCCGGCCGCCGTAAGCGGAAACCAGGACCGGTCCACCGAGATGCTCAGAACACGCGCCACGCGGCTGTTGAGGGTCGCGCGCACGTTGCCGTCAATGAACGGCAGCCCCTGATAGAGGATCGTTCCGTCCCGGGCCAGCACATCCACCCGGCTGTAGGCGGTATGCGGCCGAGACAGCGCATCCCGGTAAGCGGCGTCCAGCCCCCCCGCCCAGACCATCAGCCAGCCGCCCCTTGCAGGACCTGAGTCCAGGTCAGCCCGGCTGCGTTGACCGCACCCCAGGTGGCGTACACGTTGCACGTGTCCTGCCAGCGGGCGCCGACGGTGCCCTGCATGAACCCGCCCGGCGCGGCGCACACCGAGTGCGGCAGGGAGAACACCCGGATCGGGAACCGGTGATCGGGCAGCACCCGGCTCTCGGCAGTGGTACCGACCGACATGTACCGGTCCGGCACCCCGTACTCATCGGGCACCTGGAACAGCACGGGCGTGCCGGACGAGAGCAGCGCGTTGAGCCTGTCCCGGTCGGCGAACGTCCGCGACACCAGCGTCAGCGTGCTCGTCGGAGCAGACCGGGTCTTCGACACGACCACCGGATACGCCTGGTTGTTGACGCCGAACGCGACCGAGTTGGCGGCCCGGGAGTCCTCGTCGAGGGACTGCCAGAAGATCCCCTCGGTGGGGGTGCACTGCGGGTTCGGGTCGAACGAGAAGTCGACGCGGGCGTTGAAGCTGGGCCGGGTCGGGTCCTTCAGCCAGCAGGAGCCCAGCGACGCCACAGTCACGCCACCGGAGGTGGCCGAACCGGCCGCGTTGGTCAGCGCCACGGACGCGAACGACGCGACGGTGGAAGCGGCCGGGGTGCCGTCCATGCGTAGTGCAGGCTGCGCGGACACGGTGTTCGCCGGTGCCACAGCGGTGACCACGATGGTCGTCGAGGAAAGCACGGTCGCCGTGGTGTTCGGGCTGGACAGGATCGCCCCGGAGGCGTCCCGGAAGGAGATCAGGGCGGTGATCGACTGGGAGACGGTCGACGATGCGGTCACGGTCAGGGTGAGCGTCGCCCCAGCGGTGGCGGGCACGTCCTCGGCGCGGATGAGCGGGTTCAGGGTCGCCCCGGCCGTGTTGAAGCTCAGGAAGTTCGTGCCGGACGCGTTGGTGGTGATCCGCATGACGATGGCCGGGTCGGTCACGTACCAGGGGTCGACGTAGCCGCTGGAGAACGCCGAGTTGGCGTTCATCGTGACCGCAGGGGCGGTGGCGGTGTAGTACGACACCGTGTCCAGCGGCGCCTCGGTGTCGTACAGGACGGCCTTGAATCCGGCTTGCATCGGCACGTACGGCAAACCGTTGATCGTCTGCGAGGTTCCGTGGCCACGGACCCGAGTGGTGGCGCCGGTGGCCGAGTCAACCCGGACCACGTAGGCGTACAAGGCGTCGATGTCGGAGAAGTCAAGGTCCAGCCGCACCTGCGACTTCGGATTGTTAGAGGTGGCGGTCAGGGTAGGCATCCGTCACCTCGTTCCATAAGCCAGCTCGTTCGCCTGCGCATCAAGCTTCTTGTCAATTCGCACGTCGAGGATATCGGTGATCTCCCTGGTGCCCAGGTAGACGTGCACATTAGTGGCTTCGGCGTGCCCCGCCCGGGAGCCGATCAGGTCCAGCAGGCCGGTCTGCCGCGCGACCGCGAGAGCCCGGTCCGGGTCACTCATCGGCACGACCGCTTCCGGCCCGGCCTCGCCGACGACGGCAAGAGTGGGGGCATTGACCAGGCCACCGGAAGCGAGCAGCGGCAGATGCGGCAGGCCGATGTGCACCATGCTGGCAACCTTGTCGATGCCCGCGTTGAACCCGCCGATGACCGCGTTGATGCCCGCCTTGAGGCCGCCCAGGATGGAGTGGCCGATGTTGTTGAAGAACCCGCTGATACGGCGAGGAAGCTTGCTGACGAAGTCGACGACCGCGTTGGCGCCGGAGACGACTTCCCTCTTGGCCCATTCCCAGGCGTGCCGGAACGCCCCGGCAATGATGCCGGGCAGCCGCAGGATGAACGCGCCGATCTTTCCGGGCAGCACGGTAAAGATGTAGATCACGGCGGCGATACCGGCGCGCAGGACGGCCTCGCCAAGCGATAGGGCCATGTGCCACAGGTCGACGAACATGTGCCCGATCGCCTTGATCGCGGACCAGATCCAGCCAGGTAGCTTGATGAAGAACGCCAGCATCAGGCCGATGCCGATGCCGATCGCCTCTCCGGCCATGCGCAGGGCGCCCAGGAAGAAGTTCCAGAGGATGCCCGGGAGCGCGTTGATGGCACCGATGATCTTGTCGGGAATGCTGGCGAAGAAGTTCGGCAGGGTGACGGTGAACCAGTTCGCGATGTCCTTGCCGACACTCTCGATCCAGTGCCAGATCCCGACGAAGAAACCCTTGATCGCTTCCCACGCGGACTTCAGGGCGGCGGTGACGACCCCCCAGTTCTTGTAGATCAGGTACGCCCCGGCGGCGATGGCAGCGATGGCCAGGATGATCCAGGTGGCCGGGTTGAGGGCGTCCACGATCGCTTCGTAGACGGCCACCGCGACCAGGGCAGCCCGGTACACCAGCCACGCGGCGGCGGCGGCCTTGAGCAGGTCCGGGTGCTGGCCGAGCCAGGTGGCCACCGACGACAGCAGCGGAGTGACGGTCTGAAGCGCGGAGGTGAGGCCGCCGGACAGCGCCGAGATCAGCGACCCGATCGCCGGGAGCAGCGGCGTCAGGATCGCGTTCATCGACGCCAGAGCCGTGTTGAGCAGGGTGAAGACGCTGGCAAGCATCTCTTTACCTTGGGCGGTGGCGAAGAACGCGGCCAGTTCCCCGACCAGCTGAGAGATGAAGCCGAGGGCCTGACCGCCGCTGGCCTGCAACGCCCCGAGGATCGAACTGACAAGATCGAAAACGTTGTGAAGTAGACCGCCGAGCTGCTGAAGGATCACCAGGGCGTCGTTAAAGAACTTCGCCAGCGCACCCGAGTTGGCGGCCTGCTCGATGAACGCCGAGAACATGAGCAGCAGATGGCCGAGCCCGCCGGACAGCGACGCGAACAACGGACCAGCTACCGCCGCCAGCGTGGTCATCGCCCCCGCGAACGCACCGATCGCCGGGATGAGCGGCTTCAGCGCCTGATGGGCGGCCAGGAAGATCGACGCGATGTCCGCCTGCCGGTTCCCGAACGCCGCCAGGAAGTTGTTCGCGATCTTCCCCAGGTCCACCGACAGGGCCTGGAACCCCCGGTGCAAAGTCGGCAGCAGCCCCCGAGCCACCCGCGTCAGAGTGCCTTCGAGCTGGTTGAAGAAGACCTGCTGCACGTCCTGCTGAAGCTGATGGAACGCGGGGTGAAGCTGACGGACCTCGTTGACGAAGTCCCGCGCCGACGGCGCCAGCTTCTTCATGGCCTCGTCGAACTGCTTGGCCTTCTTCGGGTCGAAGGCAGACTTCAGCGCATCCCCGACCCCGTTGGTCGCCATCTTCAGCGTGGCCAGCGCACCGATCGCCGCGAAGATCGCCGCTGGCATCGTCGCGGCCAAGGCCGTCACAGCCGGGGCCAGCGCGGCGACCAGCTCCACGGCCAGAGCAATCAGGGACGGCATGAACACTGCACTGGCCACGGAGAACCCCGCCACCAGCCCCTTCCACAGGCCGTTGCCGCCCTTGCGGCCCTCCCGTTGCAGGTTCGGTTCCAGCTTGTCGTCCATGCCCTTGGCGACTTCGTCGGCCGCGTGACCGCCAGCCTCGTGCGCGGACTTGTCCAGCTCCTCGAACCGCAGCCCCTTGGTCTGCTCGTCGAGCGCCTTCTTGATCTCCTCACGTAGGCCGGGCGTGAACTTGGACAGGTCCGCGAAGACCTGCACGAACGCGCGTCCCAGCACCCCAGCCATGGTCAGGATCCTACGGGACCAGGAGGCTGCGCCCCGCCCATCAGGGCCATGAACGCTTCCTCTGCGGCGCGGGCGTCGTACATCTCCTCCGTGGTCACCCCGTCCACCCCGATCGGCGGCACCCGAAGATCGATGTCGAACTTGTTGCGCTCCTGCTCATCCATGGTCCGCACGCAGATCACATAGATGGCGTTGAGGGCCGCGCCGAGGCTGACCTTCTCCATGTCGACGCCGAGCCGGGTCAGTTCCCCGCCGATGATCTGCCAGCTGTTCGCTGCCGACCGGATCAGCCGGTCCGCCTCCCACCACGGCCGCCCGGACGCTGCCGTCAGCAACTCCCGTGACCGCACCGTGATCAGATCCACATCCACGACACCGTCCAGCAACAGGTCTTCTATCTCGTCCTGAGCGGCGTCGTCCATCATGCCGGGGATCAGCGGCAGCGGCGTCTCCTCGTCGAGGAGCGCCAGGAACCAGTCGACGGCCGGACGGCCGGGCACCACGAACGTGCGCCCGGCCAGTTCGACTTCGAGCGCCCAGATCCTGAGCGCGGCAAGTGCGTCAGTCGCCATCGGTCGGCAGGCCCGCCTTGACCGCAGCCTCCCGCATCACCTGCGCATACCGTTCAGCCTTCCGGCCGTCCTGGTAGCCGATGGCGTGCCCGACGGACTTGCCCTCACGGAAGGCGGCCTTGCGCTTCTCGTCGGCCCGCCAGAAGTGGAACGGCAGCCAGACGACCAGCGCCACATAGGCGGTCAGTTGGACCGGCCAGGGCACGTACGCGGCGATGTACTCCGTCCAGGGGATCGTCCCGGCAGGATGCCAGACAGCGGCCACGATCTCCGCGACGATCGCCAGCAGGGTGACGCCGAGGAAGAGCACCGTCCAGACGACCCGCTTGGTCTTCAGTCCAGTCACGCGATCCCCCCGTGGTGCGAGCAAGCCCCCCGACGATGAGACGCGTGAGAAACTGTGCCGTCTCGGCAGGTGAAACCTCCCGAATTTTCCTGAATCTCCTCTGTCGGCAATGAGGTCGCCTCGTCAGTCGGAATCAACCGATCTGACAGCGGCGGCTCAGAAGTGGGATCCGAAAAGCTGGGCGGCACGTACATGGGAGCAGGAGGCTGAGGCTGGGCAGGAGCGTCGGACAAGTTGATTCCGCAGCAGGCCACAGCTACCGCACCAGTGAGCAGCAGGATCGCCGCACGCAGCTTCGCGGGAACCGGGGCTCGGCCGGTCACCGGGTGCGCACCCGGCGGACGGTCTGCGCCTTCTTCGGGGCGGCGGACGTGCCGTTGATCTTCTCGGCGGCGACACGGATCGAGATGAAGGTGTCCTCGACAGAGACCAGCCCGGAGATCAGGGACTCTTCGAGCCAGTCCCGGTCGGCCTCCTTGACGATCATGCTGTCGACGATGTCGCCGAGGGTGCCCATCTGCCGGACGGCGGTCGAGCGCTCGTCGTCGGTCATCTCCTCAGCGTTTTCGATCTTGCCGGTGTGCTTGAAGATCCGCGCCAGGACCACCAGCGCACCGTCCGACGGCTTACGCATCTCCACCTGCCGACCCCCGAGCGGGACCAGCGCCGTCACCTCAGCCATTGACGGCCTCCCCCTCGATCTCCACGGCCGAGATCAGCCGCTGCCCCGGGACGACCAGCAGCGTCCGCGCCGAGCCAGGAGCCTTGAAAACCAGCGTGTCATCGCCGACCGACGCCACGGACGCCCCCATCGGCAACTCCACCGTCGCGATCGGCTGCTGACCGTCCCGGTTCCAGTTGCCGTCCTGCCAGGTGACCTTGAGCTTCTTCGCCACTTTCTCCTCCTCCTACAGGTCCCCGCCGCCTCCACCGGCGCCGGGCTCCATCTTGTAACCCTGCTGCGCCGCCACCTCGGCCAGCGCATCCCGCATCCACGGCCTCCCTTTACGAGCGGGCTGGAAGACCGACTTGCGGACCATCGGCTGGCCGTGCCAGGTGAACGACAATGCCTGCTTCGTCTTCGGGCGGATGACGACCGCCCTGCGGCCCTCATGGACAGGTAGAGCGTACTTGACGCGGTTGAACACCTCGCCGATCTGCTTGGACTCCGTGGCCTTCATCCGGAATTGATGCCCAGCGCGCAAGTTCCCGACATCGACCGGGCACTTCACCTTCGACCGGTTCAGCACCAGCATCGTGACCCGCAGAACATCGCGGCCCGACATCTGCTGAAGGACACCCCGGATCACCGGGCGGAACAGCTCAACCTGTACTGACTTCACCGGCATCGGGGGCCTCCTCGACCACACGCAGGTAGCCGTTCTCCACGTGCATCAGCGCCCAGCCCATGTCATCCGGCTGCTGAGTAAACCGCTCCCCGACATCGAGGGCGTCGAAGGACACGACCACCTCGAACACGACAGGCTCGGTCTGCTTCTTCGCTCCGGCCACGGTCTCCTCCTTCAGCAGTCCCCGCACGGTGCCATCACCGAGACGGTGACCTTCAAGGTACCGCCCGTACAGCCGCCCTCGACCGACAGTGGCTGCCAGCCGCCGACCGCGCGGCGCTGCGTCGGCAGGAAGCAGCACGCCGCCGCCCGGCGCATCAGCGTCTGATGCTGCATGGCGGTCGTGGCGGCGTTGAACCAGTCATCGTCGGATGGCGGGTTCAGGTCCTCGAAACCCTCTTCAGAGGAGGACCAGGGCATGCAGAACGCGGTGCCCATCTCCAGCACCACGGCGTAGGCGAGGGGGCCGCACGGCAGCCATGAATTGTCCTCGGCGGGGAAGTTGTCCCACGACGGGTATATCTCGGCGATCCGCACCCAGGCCAGACCGGCGCAGCATTCGTCCACGTCAGGGCCGATCAGTGGGCCGGTCTCACCCCCGGCGCGAAGCTGGATCTTCGCCGGAGGTGACGGCAGCGTATTCATTTGATCCGTCAAGCAAGCAAGTAGCTGCTGGGCCACCGGCATCCCGATCGGATCCTGCGGGCCCGTGGTCGACGCCAGCCGAGCCGTCATCACACCCGAAGCCGACAGCGCAGCCGCCGCCCGCGCTTCGGTCACCATGCCCGCCGACAGAACCCCGTTGCCGGACAGCGCCGCCGCCACCCGCGCCTCAGCGACCAGCGGCGCATTCAGGGTGCCCATCGCCGACAGGTCGGCGGCGATCAGCTTCTCCGAGGAGGCGTCAAGGATCTCAACGCCGGAGATCGTCCACGACAGGGTGCCCGCCGGGACGGTCAGGCCGATCGTCTGCGCCCCTGCCGTCGGGAATGGTGCGTACCCGAAGTACTGAACACTGTTCGACCCGACATGCCCGTCGTACAGGCCGTCCTCGACGACAGTGACCGGCGACCAGGTACGCCCGGCCGGGTCCCGGGAGTTGATCTCACCGAACCCGAACGACACCACCGAGTTGGGCGCTGACGTGTTGATCGGAGCCGACAGCGTCGCGGCGCTGCCGGTGATGACGGAGAAGACGTTCGGAGTGGCCGCCAAGGATGCGTTCGACCAGCGTTCGACGACCATCGAGTGCCGCGTCGACGCCCCCGGCATGGTCGAAGAGATCGAAAACGCTGCCGGAGATCCCGACACGGTGCACGTGTAGGTCGCCGACCAGGTCTTGAACCCGCCGGGCGCGGAGATCTGCGTCGGGTTGTACGTCTGCCCGCCACCGGTCGGCGCGCCCATCGGAGCCGACGTGTCCCAGGTGACGAGCTTGACGACGATCACTTCGCCGTTGGCCGGGGTGAACGACGGCGTGGTCAGCGTCGAATTGTCCTGGCCAGGCGAATAGACCTCGTAGTGCGTGATCAGGCTTGCCATGGCCGCCTCACTGCATCGAGACGGTCAGAGTCCCAGCGACGATCCGGACGGTGCCAGCCGCGTTGACGACCTGCGAGTTGGTCGCCGCCCCCCACCACCAGCGGAACGGGGAACCGTTGGAGTCCCAGATCTCCACACCGACGACCGTGCAGGCGGGCATGTTGGAGAACACCAGGTCCGCCGTGTTGCCGACCGGGGAGCCGGAGCCGACCGCCGCCGGGAACGACACCGTCTGCGGGGAGTACGTGGAGCCACCCGAGTTGGCGACCTCGGTACCGGGCGCCGAGTCCGAGCCGTTCGCCGTCATCAGCCGCACCATCAGCGGCAGTGTCGGCGCGGTCGCCCCGGCGTTGCCGGTGAGGAAGTTCAAGGCGCGGGCCTCGGCCAGGTCGGTCAGGTTGTCAGCCATCGTGCTTCCTCACGGCCAGGTCGTACGGCGATCGGGGGACATGTCCATCGAGAAAACCTTAGGCGACTGGGTGAGCCGGTTCGGGTTGAACTGCACCACCAGCTGGTCAACCTCGTTCAGCCCGGTCAGGCCACGATCAAGATAGCTGCCCGGGGCCGGGAACTGCACGGTGACGCCCTGCCGAGACAGGGACTGCATCCGCTGCGGCAGTCGGCACGGCTGCCCGGCGATGGCCTTGCCGATCTCGCAGGCGAGCAGACTGCACGCGTCGAGCGCTTCCTGCGGGACGGGGGCGCCGAAGACGCCGTTGACGACGAACGTGTTGGTGACTCCGACGCCGGGGTTCTTGTCGTAGTCCTGGCATTGCGGCCAGCAGGCGCCGTCGGTGCGGACCAGCAGGCATCCGGCGTCAACCCGGTAGGCGGTCGGGTCGACGGTGGCGTTGTCGATCAGGACGGAGGTGATGGACACGACGCGCGGCAGCTCAACCTCGCAGGTGGCGCCGCAGCAGTTGATGCCCCGGCAGCCCGCGTTGTGCCAGACGCCGTTCTGGATGTAGAGCGGATAGTACGAGTTGCCCTCGTCGGTTCCCCACGGGTTGATCAGGTTGACCGGGTAGGTCTGGTAGAGCGGCGGCAGTCCGGGGGCGTTGCAGGGGCGGAGGGTGAGCGTCTGGGTGCCGAACTGGCGGCCGGTCAGGCTGTAGACGGTGAACGCGGCCAGCCGCACGGCGAGGTCTTTTTGGGCCTGGGTGAGGGTGGACCAGGTGGTGGTGCAGCCGTCGAAGGCCGTGACGGTCCAGCCGTCCGGTACAGCGCTGACCATCGACCCTCCTCCGTGTTAGGTGAGGGGGGCCACCGCTCCGTGGCCCCCCTCGTTCCGCCCGGTTTCCCCCCTACCGGTTGGTCAGCTCGCGCAGCCGCAGGAAGCGGCGGGCGGTGCCAGGTATGTCCACTGAAGGTGCCGGTGGGTGTCGCTGGGGAGGGCGACCAGCAGCTTCTGGGAGGCTCCGGTGGTCATGTTGGCGAGCACGTTCTTGGGGCCGGTGCCCCAGTTGGTGCCCTGCTTGGTGCGGCCCTTCACGGTGAAGGACACGTTGCTGTTTTCGATCTTGAGGTCGCCGACCGTGCCCTCAGCGACGTACGGCAGCAGGAAGTAGCCGTACGGCACCATCGACTGCGTGCCGATCGTGACACAGGTAGGGGCCGCCATGTTCGTCCAGACTTCGAGGCCGAACGTCCCGGCCGCGTAGTTGCTGGTTCGAGTCTGGAAGCCGACCGCCTGCGCCGAGGCCGCATCGTTGAGCACCAGTGTCGATCCGGTGACCAGGTTGAACAGCTCCGGGTCGACGTTGCAGAAGGTGATCGTTACCTCGATCCACTTCAGCTGCTTCGAGGACTTCTCGTTGACGCAGATGTTTCCGGCCGCGTTCAGGACGACGATCTCCTGGCCCGACTCGATCTGGTCCTGCATCTCCACCGAGACGAAGCCGGTCGAGACGGCCGACACGCAGGAACCCACGGCAGGGGTACCGCACGAGTTGACCGTCTGGACCCGCATGGTGGTGCCCTGGATGGGGGCCTGGCATACGGCCGTCATGTGCTACTCCTCAGGCGTTCTGAGCCTTACCGGGCCGCTGCTTGCGGACCGGTGGGGTGTTCGGGTTGTCCTCGGGGCTGACGTAGTCCTCCGGGGCGGGCCAGCGGTCCTCCCGCTCGGACAGGAACTCGTCCGCCACATCCTGCGGAACCCGGAAGGACAGACCGGCGTCGTGCTCGCCGCGCTGGGCCTCGACGACGGACGGGTTGTAGCCCTTGTCCTGCGCCAGTTCCAGCAGGCGGGCCGCAACCTCGCCTTCCGGCTCGTGCTTGTTGATGATCACCACAGCAGTCATGATCCGCATCCTCTCAGTAGAGCGTTGCCGCGACGGTAGTGCCAGTACCCCGCGTCATCGCGTCCAACTCGACAAGGACGAAGAAGGCCACACAATCCACTGTGATCGCGGCGGCCTGGAAGGCTGCCGTCTGCCACGCGTTGCCCGACCGGTCGAACGTCCGCTCCGGCGGAGAGACGTAGATGTCCGGGTCGAGCCACACCGTGACCGCGCCGGTGGCCACCATGTACGCAGAACCAGCCGGAGGCGCCACCGAATCGTCGGTGGGCTTCTTGCCGGAGTAGCCACGCCCGAACGACCACAGGTTGCCCATCGGCGTCTGCTGCGGCAACAGCTGGGCGCTCTTCGACGCCCGCGCCGGGTAGGGCGCCAGCGAGCGCTCCGCCAGGTACGGGGCCACCAGCGGGCGGGCGTGGATGATGCCGGTGTACGAGTACTGGGCGAGAGCGTCTTCGAGCAGCCCCAGCCCATATTCGATGGTGACCGGCGTGCCCGGCGTCGGGGTGACATCGGTGATGCCCGGGACGGCCGTGTTGGTGTTGCCGTTGAACTCCCAGCGTTGCAGGACCGGCTGCACGTCGGCGGTGCCGCCCCAGAACGCCTGCTCGGCGATGTACTGCGAGTTGTCGGCAAGCCGGATCCGGGCGCGCCGGGTCACCTCGGCCGCGTCGTACGGGAGCGCGCCGAGCTTGACGCCTGCCTGGATCTGGAACGGCAGACCGGTGGCCTGGCCGTCACAGGTGTCCAACGACAAGGGGATGGTCGGGTTGGAGCACGATGCAGCCGCGAGCAGGTGCCCGTTGCCGCAGTGTTCCTGGACGTAGGTGACGCCGCCGATGCTGCCGTGCTTCGGCAGGTCGAGCGGGCCGTTGGCCGCCGCGAACAGGCCGTACCGGATGTTGCCGACCGGTGGCTGGTCGACGATGACCGGCCCGGCCAGTGGCGTGAGTGCTGCCATCTGCGCTTCCCTCCTTCCCGCAGTTGGGTTCCCGGGAGCTGACCTGGGGCCAGCTCCCGGGATTCTCGGTTACGGGTTGGTCGGGAACGTCGCGAAGGTGCCGGTGGTGGCCGCCGCCAGCGCGATCGGAGCGTAGGTTCCCGAGCCGGTCGGGATGAGGCCACCGGTCGGGGTGCCGACGGTGTAGACCCGGCTGTCGAAGCAGGTCTTCGCAGCCAGGATGCCCTGCTCGGTGAACAACTGCGTCGTCTTGTTCTGCGCCAGCAGGGTGCTGTCGTAGACGGTGTCTAGGGTGATGATGTCGGCGTTGCCGCGCACCCAGGTACCGGCCGCGTACAGCAGGAACTGGAGCTGGTGCGGCCAGTCCTGGACGAAGTCGGTGGAGGTCGGCGACTGGCCGAACTGCTGCCACGCCGACGGGGCGCCGGACGGGTAGGCCGCCCAGTAGAAGGCGTCCTGCCAGTCGTAGACCCACTGGACGCGGGCGCCGCGCACGCGCAGCCAGTCCTCGATCTTCGCCATCGTGACGGCGAACTGGTCGACACCCCCGTCCCCGTCGTAGAAGGTGCGGCGCTGCACGTCAGCGCGGATCCAGGACTGCACCCAGTACGGCAGGACGATCTCGATGGTGCTGTTGAGCGCCATCCGCTGCCGGTACTTGTAGTCGACGATCGCCATGTCGATCGCGGACAGGAGCGTGGAGGTCACCGAGTGGTCGGAGTACCAGGTGGTGCCCAGGCCGGGGGTGTGGGAGGTGACGTTGCTCGGCAGCGACAGGGCCGTGGAGCCGGACACCAGAGCGTTGATCATGAACTGGTTGATCTTGTGCGTGTGGGCGACCATCGCACCCCGCACGAACCGGGCGATCAGCTCCGGGTAACCCCGCAGCTGAAGCAGGTCCGCCTGGATCGCCAGACCGTCCGCCTCCAGCCGGGTGTCGGTGAACGTCGGGCAGGCCACGCTCATCGTCGGCTTCGTCACGCCGGAGATGATCTGAGCCTCGGTGTAGTGAAAGAAGCCCGAGCCCGAGTAGATCGAGGAGAAGTCCGGGCCGGTCGTGTACTTGATGCCACCCCGCGAGACGTTGATCTCCGGGATGTCCAGCAGACCGTCGGACGACTCCAGCTCGCACAGGTCGTAGATGACCTCGGACGGCGCGCACCAGCCGGTACCGGCCGCCGTCAGCGAGTCCAGCACACCCTTGCCGGTCGCCTCCGCCTGCTTGCGCTTGAGGTCGATCGACGCGCGCAGCGAACCGCCCGGGAGGCGCTTCTCCGACGCGGCGTACTCCAGGACCGCCGAGGCGTCCTCGTTGACGCCGCCGCCAGCGGTCAGCTCCTTCGGGTAATCGACCTTGAACTGGGCGACCGAGTCCCGCTGGGCGCCGCCGTGGCCGCCGGACGCGCCGTACTGGATGAACCGCTTCTCGACGATCTTGCCGATCTGGAGCCAGTCGAGGTTCTGGCCGGTCGGGAACTCGCCGTTACCGGCACCCGCGATGATCACGGCCGGGGTCTGGATCTTCGGCTCGTCCTGCGGGACGGCAGCTGGGGTGGTCTTCGCGGCGACCTTGGCGACCGACGGCGCCTTCGCGGCGGCGGTGACCGGCTCCGGAGCCGGGGTCTCGACCTGAGTCTCCTCGACCTCGGCCTCCTCGGCGTCCTCGTCCTCGTCGCCGAGCGACTGGGTGAGGGCGGCGAACGCACCGGCGGCAGCGCCCCGCTGAGAGCGGGCGGCCTCGATGTTCTTGGCGAGAGCAGTCAGTTCCTTCATGGTCGCAACGTCGTCAGACGTGACGGCCGGAACGTCCATGTCCGCGAACTCGGCGGCGACCTCACGGATCTGCGAGCGGAGCGAAGTCAGTTCCTCGACGGAGAACGCGGTGAGATCAAAGTCCCCGTCGGCGTTCTTCGGCGGGAGCTGGAAAGGCAGGGTAGGCACTGCGCTAGTCCTTCACTTCGAGCGCTCAGCCGGACCGTAGCAGGCACTGATGCACTTGCGGGCGATCATAGCGGGTACCCTGCCGTTTACGGAGGAGGAGGCCGTCCAACAATGGTTTTTGATCAACGAAACTCGGCGTTCGAACAAGCCAAGGCCGAGTTGTCCCGCGCTGCCCACCCCCGCGCCGGGGAGAAGGTGTGCATCGGCACCCCACACCTCGACAAGGCGGGATGGAACTACACCGAATCTCTGATCCGCATGTGCGCTTACGACAAGCAGCACGGCAACCATCTGCTGCACAACTCGGGGCTGATGAACAACGGCGCGTTCACCCCCGTGTGGGGCCGGGGCATCGAACTGGCGCACGCCCGTAACAGCGCAGCCGCCGCGTTCCTGTCCAGCGAAGCCGACTGGCACCTCTGGATCGACTCCGACATGGGCTTCGAACCGGACTCCCTGGAAAAGCTGCTGGACGCCGCCGACCCGGTGACCGCGCCGATAATCGGGGCGCTGTGCTTCATCGAGCAGGAATACTCCCACGACTTCCGGGGCGGCCTGCGGTCCAGCCTCGCCCCCACCTTGTACGACTGGTCGTGGGTCGAGCCGAAGAACGGGATGCCCGGCGCCTACCAGCTGACCACCCGCACCGACTGGCCCAACGGGCAGGTGACGCGGGTCGGGGCGACCGGAACCGGCATGCTGCTGGTCCACCGGTCCGCGTACGAGAAGATCTCCGCCTGGTTGCAGGAGGAGGGTGCGCCGCCGTCGATCTGGTTCGAGCGCATCCCTGGACCGGCCGGAGATCTGTGCGGCGAGGACGTGTCGTTCTGCCTGCGGGCGCACCAGGTGAACCTGCCGGTTCTCGTGCACACCGGTGTCACCACCAGCCATCAGAAGACCGTCTGGTACGGGCACGAGGACTACGCCAGCAAGCCGTTCACCCCGCCGCCGTCGAACATCCTGCCGTTGCCGCCGGATCAGTGGCCGAAGCTGGCCATCAACCCTGCCGCGGCGAAGCAGGCCGCCGAGACCTCCCCGATCCGGGAGAAGCAGGTTCCGGAGGCCGATGAGCATGTGGCCGTGATCGTGCCGGTCGCGAAGCGGAACAACGCCAAGGCGTTTCTGACATCACTGCACGACAGCCTGACGGTGGGCCAGCGGGACCGGGTGACGGTGTACGTGATGGCCGACGCCACCGACCAGGAGACGGTGAACGCCTGGACCGAAGCCAGGAACCTCTACCCCGCTACGTGGATCTTCGCGAAGAAGTACGCGGAACCGATGGGCACTTTCGCGGAGAAGGTGAACGAGGGATATCGGGTCGGCGACCCGAAGCCGTGGCTGTTCATCGTCGGCGACGACGTGAAGTTCCATGCGGGCTGGCTGGACCAGGCCATGGAGACCGCTCACGCCACCGGTAAGCATGTGATCGGCACCAACGATCTGGGGAACCCGTCGGTGACCTCCGGGAATCATGCGACGCACATGTTCATCCGCCGGGAGTACGTCGACAAGACCGGTGCGTCGTGGGACGGGCCGGGGGTTGTCTGCCATGAGGGGTATCGGCACTGGTTCGTCGACAACGAGCTGATCGCGGCTGCGAAGCAGGTGGGCGCGTGGGCGCCGTGTCTGCTGTCGCACGTCGAGCACATGCACCCGTTGTGGAAGAAGGGCCCGGATGACGAGGTGTACCGGATCGGGCAGGAGGCGGCGGAGGCGGACCGGGAGCGCTGGTGGGCGCGGCAGCAGATCCACGGGGATGCTCTCGTCATGGTGAGCGCGGACGGGTTCCCGCGCCGGGTCGCCCACCCCAGCAAGATCGAAAACGAGGGGGAGTAGATGCACACGCAGGTCATCGACTGGGTGGGGCAGTTCCGGACCGACGAGGACCTCTCCGTCTTGGACATCGGCGGCCGGGACCTCAACGGCAACACCCGCTTCCTCTTCCCGAACGCGAACCCGTATCACGTCCTTGACATCCTGCCCGGCAAGGGCGTCGACATCGTGGCTGACGCCGCCACCTGGGACTTCCAGGGCTACGGGCCGTACGACCTGGTGCTGTGCACCGAGACATTCGAACACGCCGAACACTGGCCGGACATCATCGCCACCGCCCACGCGATCCTGCGGCCCGGCGGGTGGTTCATCTTCACCTGCGCCGGGCCGGGCCGTCCTGTGCACTCGGGAATCGAGGCGGTCTGGGGGTCGATCGGGAACGAGTGGTACGCGAACGTCAGCCCCCAGGAGATCGAGGCCGTTCTGAAGGAGCAGGGCTGGATCGACATCGAGACCCATCTGGTGGGTCTCGACACTCAAGGGAAGGCTGTCAAGCCCACCAGGGACGATCCGGCGACCATGGTCCCGGCTTCTGCTGGTGCCACTGGAACAGCGGAGCCTGATAGGCCGGGCGAGGTCGTGGTCTCTGCTCGTCTTTCGCGGACTGCTGGCAGCTGACGCAGATTCGTACGCGCATCGGCTGGCCGGTCCAGGACGCCCCGTCGTAGACCAGCCAGCCCTGGACGCGTAGCGACTCGTCGGAGGCTCGCCGCGCCTGGTCGCAGCGGTCGCATGCCTGCTCAGTCAGTTCCGGGAAGACGAGGTCGGCCCAGTGCGGGAGGGTGTTCATCGCCGCCCTCCGAGGGTGTCCAGGGCGACGGCCAGGACGTAGAAGACGATGAACAGGACGCAGGCGGCCAGGATGTATGGGCCGAGCAGCAGCAGGATGAAGAAGAACGCGATCGGGTGTCTTCGGGCGATGTCTGGGTGGCGGGGCATGGGCTCCTCCTCGGGGAGTCTGTCTGCTCTGAGAATACGCCCCTTGCGCTGCCCGTCAAGCTGTTGTATGCTCTAAGCAGACATCGGGTTGCTGGTGAACAACGTCGGTAAAAGTGGAAACCAGTGCACAACTGAAACGGGGACCGGCCAGGACCCCCACCGGAGAAGGCGATTGAGTCGCGCCGGAGGGCCGTAGAGCCTGGTCAGGTCCCCAGCCATACGTCAAGATACGGAAAGGCCCGCGCCCTCTTCCCTGAGGTGCGGGCCTTTTTGCGTGCTAGTTCTAGCTGGTCTTGCGCCAGGTCGTGCCGGGGTTCTGCGTGACGAACACCTTCACCTCGGTCTCCGTCACCGCAGCGAACGTCTTGACGACCTTGCCTTCCTTGTCCTTCACCTCGTAGTTGGCCAGCGAAGAACCGCCGCCACCACAGTTACAACCCATCGGGTCCTCCTCCTACTCGACCAGGGCGATCAGCAGATCGCCCATGGCCTCATCGTAATCAGCCTGCGGGTCGGTCGCGGTGGCCGCCGCGACCAGCGCCTGCCACTCCGCCGCCTTAGCCGCCGCCTCGTCCGCGCGGCGCTGCTCAGCGAGCATGCCCCGGGCGATGGCCGCGCCCAGCGCCTCCGTGTCCCCACCCCAGTCGCCACCACCCTGCGAGACATCGTCGGCCTTCGGCAGGGCCCCAGCGGCGACCAGGGACAGCAGCTGCTCCTGCTCGTCGACACCGTCGATGGAGGCAGCCAGCATGCGGGGGATCGGGAACCCGGCCGTGTTGACGTGCAGGGCGGCCACCATTTCCAGGGTCCCGCCGATACGCCGCCAGTCGCCGGACAGCGGCGACGCGCTCATCTGCCGGATCGCCGCCTCATCAGCCTCCGGGGCAAGCACACCAGCAACCCAGATGCCGTACTCATCCTCGCCCGCACGCACATACGCCCCGACGTTCGAGGTCTGGTCGTAATGCTCGGCGGCAGCCGCATAGCCCAGGTTCGGCTTGGCGTGACCACCACCGTAGGTGAGGCGGCCGACCGGAAGCCGGGTGCCGTCATCGGTGGCGATCTCACCGGTGTGGAAGTAGGCGTATCCGGTGTTGGAGTGCGGCGGCTTCACACACGAGTGGCCGATGCCGACATGGCAGGTATCCCAGACGGCGACGTGACCGGAAAGGGTCCGGTCGTCGGCGATGGTGACCGGGCGCGGGCCGGTGAACTTCGGGTCCTCAAACGCGGACTTGGGCGGGGCGAATGCAGGCGCGCCAGCAGCTGCCATCAGTGCGGCCATCTTCTCTCCGGCCTTCCAGTTCTCAGGCAGGCTGCTTTCGCAGCCCTTGCGCTTGGCGATGGCGGTCAGCCGCTTCCGGAACGTGGCCATCGGGATCTTCGGGTTGGCGCGGCCGTACGAGGAAACAGCGTCGGACACGTCCGCGCAGGACGCGATCGGGAACCGGCGCCCCTGCGGGTCGACGAAGTCCTCGTCGCCCAGCTTGCTGCGGACTTCGGCCTTGGTGACATCCGGGGCAGCGTAGGTGCCGCCACCGATACCGCCGCCACCCTGGCCCTGCTCAGCGTCGGTGCCTTGCTGCTCGGGGGCGTCAGCCTTGTTCTTCGAGGGGAGGCGACGCTTGGCGAACTCCTCGAACTCGGCATCCGAGAGCCAGATTCCGGATTCTTCGGCGAACTCTTCGTCGTCCTGGTTGCCCTTGATCTTCTCGGGGTCGAGCTTCTTCTTCTTGGCAAAGCCGCTGTCGTCGTCGGTCTCGAAGAGCTGACCCAGCTCAGCGATCGTCTCCACAACGTTTTCGATCTTGCCGCTGGCGGTGGTGCCCTCAACGTTCGGGTCGTGGGAGTCGATCGGGGTCAGCTTCGCGTGACCGGACAGCTCCGCGAATGCAGGGATGTGCACGAGCGTCGCCGACGCGAACCGGCCGGACCGGACCATCTTCAACCGGGGGCCGTCGTACGCCTCCTCCGCCATGGCCGGGGCGCCGCAGCCGCAGTCACCACCGGTCTGCTTGGCGTACGCCGCCTTGGCCGCCTTCAACTTCCCGGCCTGAGCCTTCTTCCAGTCGGCGTACGCCTTCGGCTCCGGGACCTGTTCCATCTCGGCCTGGTCCAGGTCGACGGACGGGCCGATCACCTTGTTCGCGACGAACATCCGGGCGGCGGTCGCGTGTTCGCGGACATCCTCGGGCCAGGCGTCGTCGTCGTAGAACTCCCCTTCGGCGGGGAGCATGCCGTCCTTCTCCTTGCCGACCTTGGAGATGTGGCCGACGATGACGGCGTTGTTGTGCCCGCCGGAGTCGGTGGGCACGTACCGGAAGGGTAGCGGCAGGTCCCGGTGGGTCAGGGCGCCAGCGTCGAACTGGCGGCCGTCACCGGTGGGTTTGCCGATGACGGCCAGCGGCATGTTCCAGGCGGTCCCCATCCGTACCCCTCTCAGCGGTTGCTGATCAGGATACGACCTAGACCCGCTCGGGCCAGTGCCACGTGTACGGGGCGGCGGCGGTCCCTTCCTCCCGGGCGGCGTAGAGCACGCCATCTTCAGCGAGAGGCCGGAAGTGGATGCCAGTCGGATTGAGGACCATGAGACCGATCTGACTGGCATTCTGGTCACCGACTTCGGTGATGATCGCGGCGCGGCAGACGCTGGGGAACTTTCCGTCGGCGCTGCCCGCGCTGACGTAATGGACGACGCGGCCGACACTGGGCTGCTGCATGAGTCTCCTCCTAGATGTGGGTGCCGAGCAGATAGGCGGCGATACAGCCGAGGCCGACGAGGATCATGGCGAGGCCCAGGGACAGATCGGCGACCAGTCCCGCGACCTTACCGGGCCGGTACATGGTGTCGATCGACCTGTCCCTGAGCGCGGTTTTCATGCCTTGACCCACCTGTATTCCCGTTGGCCCCGCCCGCTGGTGTCGATGCCGCCGGGCTCGCATCGCAGGCTGACGCGGTGGCCCCTGTCGTCGACGTGCGTGTAGAACTCTCCGGGAGTGTTGCACTTCTGCCCTTCGGCCGGTTCGCATCCGGTCAGCAGGACCAGGAGCGCAGCGCCCAGGGTCAGGGCGCCAGCCAAGCCAAGCTTATTGATCCTCATGATTCTCCTCCTCCTGTCGGCGGACATAGTACAGCCCCCGAACCAGCAGGTCCGGAGGCTGCCGTTAGACCGCCGTCGCTCGGGTCAGCTTCGCGGTCAGCGAATCCAGCGTCCGCCGGTACTCGATGTTCTCGATCCAGTTCGCCGGAAACGCCTTACGCCCGTACGCGGCACCAGCCAGGGCGCCCGTGATCGAGGCGATAGAGTCCGAGTCGCCATCGGTGAACGCGGCCCGGCGCACAGCGTTGGTCGGATCGTCGGGGAAGCACAGCAGCGTGTGCAGGGCGCACGCCAGGGCCTCTTCCGCCACCCATCCGTCCCCGGCCACGTCGCACGGGTCCTGCCGGACGTTACGGGGCATCTTGTAGATGGCCAGCAGGGCGTCCATCATCTTCGTCCAGCCGCGCTCCGCGAACTCCTCGGGCGAGGCGACGCCCTTGGGCTTCCACAGCTTCCACAGCCCGCCCAGGTAGGTGTCCCAGTAGTTGTGCTTCTGGTCGTTGCAGTAGGCCAGCAGCATGTCGATCAGGTCTTCGCCGGGGGAGCAGAAACCGGTGAGCAGGATCCGCACGGTGACGGCAGTCAAATGGGCGGCGGCCAGGGCGGTGGGGTGGCCGTGAGTCATGGCGGCTTGCAGCTGCGATGCTCCGGCCAGCTCCTCCCAGGTCCAGTCGGTGCGCAACGCCATGGGGGCGACGCGCATGTTGGCGCCGTTGCCCTTGGAGTGCTCACGGGTGGCGAAGATCCACGTTTTGCCCTTCTTCAGGTCAGCGACGGCGCCCGTGCAGGTGGCGCCCGGCGCCCGGCGGCCGTCGTGGCAGCGGGGGTCGGTGCCCCAGGCGGTCAGTTCCTTGGTGAGGCGGGCGGTCAGGTCCTTGGGCTGGGCGGTCCCGAGGCTGGCGCGGGCGATGTAGAGGGACATCTGCGTGTCGTCGGTGACGATGCCCTGGCGGGGGGTGTTGATGCCGACGCGGACCTGGAACGGGCTGCCGAACTTGCGGAGGCTGTCGGCCTTCAGGAATTCGGTGGGGCGGCCGAGGGCGTCGCCGTAGGCGAGGCCGTACATGACGCCTAGGCGCCGGTCGAAGTCGCTGGTCATGGTCTCCTCCTGAGGTCTGTCTATTGTGAGCATACTCCCTACTTGACAAGAGTGTCAAGGCGCTTGATGAGCAACGTCCTGACCCTCTCCGCGAACACGTACTTGTCGGTTCCCGACAGCGACGGGGCAGCCTGCAAGTCACCCTTCACCACCAGCTCGTGAATCCACTGCCGAGAACAGTCCAGCACCCCGGCAGCCATCGTCCGCGACATGGACGACTCGGTGAAGCCACCGGCCGCGAACAGCAGACGCCCCAGATTCGTGGACCAGAACCCGTTCGCACGATCGTCGGTCAGCTCCATCGGGTCGACCAGCGCCCGCACGCGGGCCACCACGTCCGGGTTGGAGGCGCGCAGGCCAGCGTGGAACGTCTCAGCGATCATCAGGTACTGGTCGTCGTCGGGCGTCGGGGTGATCAGGCTGTAGGCGACCGCGTAGCGCAGGTGCAGCAGCGACAGGCGCGAGGCGAGGTTGGTGACGATGGTGCTCATGGTGTCCTCCTGGAACGAGCAGAACGCCCCCGTTTCCATCGGGGGCGTTCTGGGATGTGGGGTCAGGCTGCGCGGAGCAGGCGGCCGAGCATGGTGTGCAGGCGGGGCAGGATGTACCGGTAGACCGACTTGCGGTCAACCCGGGTTTCTACGCCCAGCGGGGAGCCGTCAGGGCCCTCCAGCAGCTTCTCGACCATCTCGAAGCGGCCCTTGGTCTCCAGCACGTCGGCGTTGTCTGGGCGGGCAATGACGATGGTGCGCTTCTCGTCGTCCATACGGCAGAGGATCCGCATGGTCAGCTCGCCGTCGAGGATGACGCCGAAGATGGCGGTCTGGCCGAGGGTCTCGATGTACTTGATCTCGTTGTTGTGGGCGTCGAGCTTCATGGCGTCCTCCTGCGGTCTGTCAACCTTGTAGACCCATAGTAGACGCCACTTGACCGCCCTGTCAACCCCCGAGCTTCTGGGACTTCTTCCGCACCGTCCACGGCGGCGGCGTCACATCCGCCACCGACGCGTTCTGCACTTGAATCCGCTTGGCCGTCTGCGACGACCCGGCGACCTCACTCAGCTTTGGCATAAGGGTTAGGCACCACCATCACGTCGATGTACCGCTTACCGTCTCCGTGCTTTCCGTAGTCCGCGACCACCCGGTACCGCAGACCCCGCTGCAAAATGATCTCGTTCTCGCCGCCGTGCTGACCACCCTTCGCGTTGATGCCCTTGACCTGCATCTCCTTCGGGATGATCACCCGCATCACCACGCCGCCGTACCCGGCGAAACCCTGCGCCGTCGACAGGGCGCCGGATGTCGAGGAGTACGACCGCTGCGACCACTCCATCCCCGCCACGTTCACGTCGTTCCACTTACCCGACGAGAACACACTGTGCGGCGACTTGAAGCCCCGATACAGCACCACGTCGGACTCCATCGGCGGCGACGCCTCCATCGCCGAGTCGATGTTGGAGATCGTGGTGGAACCGGTCTTCTTCATGCCCGGCGGCAGGTCGTTCAGCTTCTCGTTGACGGACGCGTACCCGCTACCGGTGTAGCTGTAGAGGGCGTTGCGCTGCGAAGCCGTGGCGCCCTTGCCTTGCATGTTGTTGATCGACCACTTGAACTGCTTCTGCGCGCCGAGGCCGTGCTGGATGTCCGGCTTGGCCAGGTGCTCCTGCAAGTCCTTCAAGACAGCGTCGGACGGGACGTACGCCTGGCCGGAGCTGTAATGCCACTGACCCATGTCGGGGGCGACCTGCGGCGTGTAGGTGAAGCCGAACTTGGCAGCGGCAGTCGGGTTGGGGGCGGTTCCCGCGTCGGCGACGGACGCCTTGACCTTCGGCTGCGAAACGATCCCGAGCTTCGCCTTGACCTCGGCGGCCTTGAGGTCCGCTTCGGCCTGCGCGGCGGCCTTCTTTTCGGCGGCCTTGGCGGCCTGCTCAGCCTTCTTCTCGCCGGAGGTGACGTGCACGACGGCATGCTTCGGGCCGACCTTGGCCAGCATGTAGTTCTTGGCCTTGGCGGTCTTGCCGTAGTTGATCCCGCCGTAGGTGGCCGTCTTGTAGTAGCCAGACTCGGCGGCGGCGGCCTTCACGGCTGCGGCGTCGGCCTTCGGCAGGGCGCGCTTCTTCAACCCGACATCGGTGCGGATCTTGTCGAGGCGGGCCTGTGCCGCCTTGTGAATCATGGCGAACTCGGACTCGACCTTGCCGGTCTCCGCCACGGCGGCGAGCCATGCCTGAATTTCCGGCCCGTTCAGCTTGGCGCCGGTGTTCGGGTCGGTGGGCACGTTCAGTTCGGCGGTGTGCTGTTTCGCGTGCGCGACGGCCAGCTTCCCGGACAGCGCCCGCAGCTGCCCGAGGTCCTGGGTGAGCGGCGCGTATTCGGGGTGGGCCTTCATCTCCTGCTTCTGGCTGTACGTCTTCACCCCGTACAGGACAGCCTTGTTGGCAGGGTCGGACCATGCCTTCTGGTACGCGTATTCGATGTTGTTCAGGTCGTCGGGGGTCAGCTCGGTGTGCACGGCCGGGGCCTGCGCGGCCTTGGCGGTCTCGTGCAGGGCGGCCTTGGCGGCTTCGACCTTCTTCGTCAGCACGTCGTGGACGGTGGGCAGGTAGGCGTGCTTGTCGTAGAGCAGCTGCTTGTGCGCCTTGATGACGGCGATGTCGGCGTCGGTGAGTGGCTTGCCGTGGATGTAGGTGGGGGTGACCTGGAGCGCCCAGTCGTGGCTGTTGGCGATGTGCAGGTCGAGCTTCTTGATGTTCGCGTTGATGGCGTTGAGCTGGCCGAGAGCCAGACCCAAGGATTTGATCTTGGCGGCGACGGCAGGCTGCTCCTTGACCGCCTGCGGGTACTCCTCAGCCTCCTTGGCCGCGTCGGCCATGCCATCAACGTTGGCGGTCTTCATCTCGGACACGGACAGGTTGACGTTCGGGCTGCCGATGCTCTCGCCGAGCAGCTCCGCCGCCTTGCTCTCGACCTGCGCCGGGGACATCTCGGCAGCTGTCGGCCCGTGCAGGTCCTTGTGGGCCTTCTGGAGAGCCTCGTTCAGCTGCTCGCTGGCATTGTCGGCCGCCACCTGGAACTGGTGCAAGGACGCATCGTCGGTCTTCACCGGATAGTGCAGCAGGTACTGCTTGTAGTTCTCTAGCGTCGCCTTCTCGATCGGCGACAGCTGGTTCTTCCCCTTGTCCAACTCCAGCTTCAGGTTGGCCTTGTTCCACGCCTTCTTCTTGGTGCTGTCAAGAGCCTGGGCGTACGAAAGGTTCTCGACAGCGGTCTTGAACAAATTCGAGGCAGCCTTGACGGCCGGGTCGTTGACCACGCTAGGGTCGAAAACCTTGACCTTTTGGGTCAGCTCGTCCTGGGCGACAACCTTGGCGAGGTGCTTCTGGGCAATGGTGCCGGGATGCTCGGCGGGCGTTATACCTGCAATCTGCACGGCGTGGGCGTGGATCACTGGCAGGCCGACGGCTTCGACGGCCGCCTTGGCTTGCGCCGGGGTGACGTTGTGGTCGTGCAGGTTCTTGATGAAGTCGACGTTTTCGATCTTGGGAGCCTTGGACGCCTCCCCCGACTTCTTCGCGCTGAACTTGTCCAGCAGCTCCTGCGCAGCAGCCTTCTTCTTCGGGTCCAGGAACTTGTCCAGGGACTTGTGCAACTCGTGGGTGATCTTGTCGCGAACGTCCGGCGGCAGCGCATGGAACTCCTCCGCGCTCAGCGGCAGATACGCGGCCAGATGATTCTTCGACCACGACGCACCGGGCGCGTGCCCGTTAGCCATGTCGATCGCGTGCTGGACGTGCTTGGGGAGTGGCTTCGCCTGCTCCGCCTTCGGCAACGGCTTGACCGTCTCCACCGCGTCGGCCAGCTTCGCAGGAACCTCAGTGGCAGTCTGCACCTTCGGCGGGTTCGCCTCATGCGCCTTGACCAGCGCGTCGATCTTGGCCTGCGCCGCGTCGTCGCCCGCCTTGACCTGCTCGTGATGCTTGACGATCTTCGCGACCATCGGCGGCAGGCCGGGCTTGCCCTGCAAGATGTGCTCGGTGATCTCCTTGTGCAGGGTGCCGTTGTGGATGTCGTTGTCGCCGTGCCCCACCCCCGGCACCTTGTCATCCACCGCCGTCGTCAGCGCTTTGGCGGCCAGGGCGGTGACGGCCTTCTTGAACGGCAGGGCGTCTTCGAGGTTCCCCTGCGACTTCAGCTTGTCGAACGCCGCGACCAGCTTGTCCGTGGCGCTCTCGTCCATCGACTTGACGCCGGGGATCGCGTTGGAGATCGCCATGACGGCGTTGACCTGCCCGGCGCTGGTCGGCCCGTGCTCGGGCGCCTTGCCCGGCTCGTGCAGCTCCTGCACCTTCGGCGGGCCCGCCTCCGCGGCGGCCTTGGCGACCTCGGCCTGCGCTTTGGCCAGGGTGCCGTCGGCCTTGGCTTCCTTGACCGTCTTCTCGGCGTCGGGCTTCGGCTGCTGGGGCTTGGCCGCTTCGAGCTTCTGGTACGTCTTGCCGGACGGGGTGGTGATCGTGCCGGGAGTGCCGGGGGTCAGCTCGCCGATCTTGGGCGGCTTCTCGGCGGTGAGCTTGTCCAGCAGTTCGGTGGCCTTCTTCTGCTGCGGCCCGAACCCCTCGGTCTGGATCTTCGTCAGCTCGCCCCGGATGATCGCCTTCTCGTCGTGAGACAGGGCGGCCCACTGCTCTGGCGTGATCTTGCTGGCCTTGTCGAGCTTGTACTGCGGGGTGACCTTCTCCTGCGCGATGACAGCGGCGATGCCCTTAGAGGCAACCGTCGGCTTCTTGCCCTTCGGGCCCTTCTCGGCGGTGGCGTCGGACGGCACGATCTGCTTGATGGCCTGGCCGAGCGTCACCTTCCCCGGCTCCGAGGTGTGCACCCCGGCGGCGTCGGAGACGGCCTTACCGGCGGCATGGGCTTCTCCGGTGGCGGCGTAGGCGGTCTTCCCGGCGTGCGGGTGCGGCTTCGCAACGATCGGCTGGAGCAGCTTCTTCGGGATGGGCTTCCCGGCGTCCTTGAGCGCCTGGATCTTCTTCAGCCGGTTCGTGTTGGCTTTCTCGACCCGGGCGGCTTCGAGGGCGTGGTAGGCGTTGGGCGCGACCTTGAAGAGGTTTCCCTTCCACCCTTTGCAGGGGCCTGGGTGCAGCGGGTTGAGGCAGGCGGTCAAGGCGCAGGTGTCGTGGGCGTCGTCGTCCTGGTGGATCCATCCGGTGCAGGCGGCCATGACAGCGGAGGGTGCGCCGAGTACGGGGGCGGACCGGATTTCCAGCGAGGCAACGATGGCGTTGACCAAGATCTTGTCGGTGTTGACCTTGATGACCACTTCGAGCGCCTTGGGATTGAAGAAGTTCTTGGGCGGCGACGACTTGACCTCGATAGCGCCCTGGAGCAGCCCCTTAAGATCCATGCCCGGAAGCATACGCATCGTTTTCGATCATGGACCTGCGGAACGCCGCCATCGAGTCCACCCTTCGGTCTGTATCTTCACAGCTGACACTCTGGTAGACTCAGCCTACATCCAGGAAACAACAGAAGGAGACTTGGATGACCATGTTCAAGCGCCTCGCTATCGCGGCGATCGTCGCGCTGGCGGGCATCGTGGGCGTCGCTGCTCCCGCCCATGCCGGGTTCAACGGCTCCGGCTACTACTACGGCAGCGCCAGCCAGACCCTCAGCGGTGGTAACACCGCCGGTGGGCTCGGCGCCACCTTCCTGATCAGCAAGCCGTACGTGCCCACCACGGTCTACAACGGGCACCGTGACCACTCGCTGGCGTCCATCACTGTCATGGACTCGACCGGCGCCCTGGACAACGCGGTCGAGGTCGGCTGGGTTGTCGCGTACGACGTGTACGGCGACTCCGAGCCGCACTTCTTCGCGTGCGCGTTCCAGAACGGCAACATCTCCGGCAGCGGCACCAACTGCTACACCGGGGGCAACAACTGGCACGACAACGGCAGCAACAGCCTGAACGTCGGAGCCGCCCTCACCTCGGACATCGGCACGCCCAAGGCGATCAGCGCGTACTACTCGGCTGGATCGTGCGGGACGTTCTCGGCGGGCTGGTTCGTGTACTACAACAGCGTCAACGTCGGCTGCTTCGACCCGAACGCGTTCGATGCGGGATTCGACCACGGCATCTTCTTCGGCGCGCAGGGGGAGTACTGGTACAACGGTGCCAACAATCCCGGAACGTCGAACGACAAGCCGTGCGGTGACAGCGGTAACGCCACCGTGCCGGGCGCCGGGGCGGCGTACATCGCGTCCCTCTCACTGGTGAACACCGCGCCGGGGCCCATCACCACCAGCTTCACGCTGGGCACCCCGACCGATACCGGCGTGGTCAACACCGCGTGGACCTCGGGTACCACGACCAGGAGTTTCTACTTCGGGGAGCGTGGCTACAAGTTCGTCTCCGGTGTGGCGACCCTGCCGGGTAACGCCGGTTCCTGCTAGACCTGGTAATGCCCAGCAGAACGGCCGACAATCCCTCACAGGTTGTCGGCCGTTCTGCTGTCCCCGTTGACTGCCTCCTCCGCGCGGGCCCCCTGCCAGGCACCGAAGTGCCCGGCAACGTTCGCCCAGGCGGACATGAGGATGACCCACAGGATCGAGTCTTTCCACCACAGCACCGACGGGACGACCAGGATCAGCCAGACGATCGTGGCGACGGCATGAAACTGGCGGAGGCGGCGGGCTTTCACTCGACCGGGATGACGTACCAGTCCTCGGCGAGCAGATCGGTCTGCGACGCCACCCACGGCACCAGCTCGCCGTCGGCCGGGCTCATGTACAGGTACGGGCGCCGCATCTTCGACTGCTCGTCCGGCTCCTGCATTTCGACGTACATGTCCCTGCCGTTCCAGCCTTCACGGGCGACCCGCTCGCCGTCCTTGAGAGCGGCGAGCGCGTCGCTGAAGTCCATGGTCGGTTCCATCAAGGGTTCTCCTCCGTCGGGGGCGAAAGGGCCCACCCTACGCTTTCACAGAGCGTCGTACCGGCCTTCGCGCATGGATTGGCGGGCTTCGTTGCGTTCCCGCCGGTTGGTGGCAGTCTTGACTTCCTTGGCCACCCCTGCCCGTTGGTAGCGGGTGTACCAGCGGCGCCAGCCAGTGTGAACGTCTTGCTCGTCGCCGGTGACGATGCGTCGTCTCAGCATGGACACCAGGCTACGCGCGTCCGGCGTCCTTGAGTGTCTTGTTCTCGGCGGCCTTCCTCTTTGCGGCAGCCCTGGCGGCCTTGGCCTTGTGGTAGGCGGCACGCTGCTTCGGGGACATCTTCGCCAGCTTCGCCTTTTCCGCGCGCCGGTTGAGGATCGCATCGGCGCGCTTGCCCAGGGCGTCCTTGTGTCGCTGAGCCCGCTTGTCGAGAGTGTCCTGTTCGCGGGTGTCCCGGCTGCCCTGCGCTTTCGCACGTGCATTGGTACGTGCAGCGTCCTGGAGTGTCTGCTGGTGCTTGCCGAGCGCCTTCTGATACCCGGCGACCGCGCGGCGGGCCATGGCCGCGAGCTTCGGGTTCTGCACGGCGTTCGCCTGCGCGACGGCCTGCGCCTGCGCGATTGCCGTACCGAGTCCCTTGACGGCGACCTGCGCCTTCTGGACGGGGTTGGCCTTGGTGGCGTCCTGCTGCCCCGGCTCGGTCTGGCCGCGCTTCTGCCCCTTGCACAGGCCCGGCTTGTGGGTCTGCATGCAGAACGTGCAGTCGGCGTCCTGGGTGAGCGTAGCGAGGGTCATCCGGGCGGACGCGGTCTGCGAGGCTGGGGTGTTGCGGTGGTTCTGGTTCTTGTCGCCCAGATCGACCTGCTTCACCTTCGGCTTGCTGCCGGGTACCACTTCCAGCTGGACGTGCCGGAACCGGCCCTGCGGGGTGTCCAGGTAGCCGTGGTCCTTGACGACCCGGAAATGGGCGCCCCGGTCGAGGAGGATTTCTTTCTCGTCGCCCCACTGGCCGGGCGGTACCCGGATGGCGCCGGTCCCAGCCGGGACGGTGATGTCGGCGATCAGGGGCCGCTTGCCGGAGGTGGTGGTGTGGAAGTGCTTGAGGATCAGCGACAGGTCGGTGCCGGTGGATCCGAACGCGTGGTCGGTGTACTCGGCGCCGGTCAGGTCGATGTTGGTGTCCTTGCCGCCGAACGCGGACGGGCTGATCGCGCGTTGCACCTGGATGGGCTTGTCCAGCTTCGACTGGGCCATGGCGTCGTCCATGGCCTTGATCTCGGCGACGATGCGTGGGTCGTTGGAGCCTTCACCCTTGGAGGCGCGCAGGCTGCGGTTGATGGGGCCGGAGCCGTTGACGTAGGAGAGCATGGCAGCGCGGTGGGACCGCTTGGAGCCCTTGGCGCCCTTGGCGGTGTTGTAGGCGCGGATGCCCTTCTTCGCCTGCCGGGTGACCTTGTCGAAGGCTTCCTCCCCGTGGCCCTTCCATCCTTTGCAGGGGCCTGGGTGCAGCGGGTTGAGGCAGGCGGTCAGCGAGCAGGCGGTGTGGCCGTCGCGGTAGTGCTCCCCGAGCGTCGTCACCTGCTACTCCTTTACCGGTCCGTCATCCTGCACGGTACCGGTCGCCCCTGACGTTTTGGGGGACCATTTGCTGACGGTGGTGGGGGCTGGCTTCCGCGGGGGCCACTTGGTGACATCGTAGGAGGCGTCGGGGTCGACGAACGGCTCGTACACGGCGTCTCCCTTCGTTTTCGATCTTGTGTCTCCGAGCTTCCCGGCAGCGGTCACGGTCTTGTAGCCGCGATTCTCCATGCTGGTCGGCTCACCCTCAGGCTCTAGCAGCATCGTGCACCGGCAGTTGATGACCTCCTGCGGAGGCCCGGCCGGGTCGTGCGGGTACAGCATCGCGAACCCGCCCACATCGAAGTGCTGCCCCCAGGGGACGGTCTGCCCGTCGGCCTTCACATGGTCGGGACGAGTGCGGTGGTCTTCGGTAGCCAGCCACCGCTTCATCCAGGATGCCTCCGGGTCGGATTCGACAACCATCGCGAATGCGTCGTACAGGCCACCGTTGTAGGCGCCGACCACCTCCGTGCGGGCGACCGTGCGGGCCCGGTTCTTCCACTTCTCCGCGTCGGTGGCGTCCAGCAGCTGCTGGACCTGCTCGGTGATATCGGGGATGCTGGCGCCGTTGGTGGTGGCCGAGTCGATGATCTGCGCGACCGCGCCGAACACCTCATCGGGGACCTTCGCCAGCCGGTTCTCCCGTTCGGCGATCCAGTTACGGACGAACGGCCGCGATTCGAAGACTGTGCCGTCCTTGAAGAGGTTCTTGTACGGGGCGGCCAGGACCTCCTCGGCGACCTTCTCGCTGTACCGGGAGGCGAGGGTGGTCCACTTCGAGGTTTGGGAGAACACCTTCAGCGGGTCGGGGACCAGGCCGATCTTGGCGACGCCTCCGGCGAACATGGCCGCCTTCACTGCGGCCAGCCACTCCAGCATCATCTCCAGGTACGCCTCGTACAGGGGCGGCTCGTACTGGGCGAAGACCTCAGCGGCGATCTGCTGCTGCTGGGCGGGGGTGGGTAGCTGAGGCTCGGTCACGGCTGCCATCCTTCGCGGGCGAACAGGTCCGCCTTGCTGTCCGCGTGGCCGTCGGCCAGCAGGTCGCGGTCGATGGTTTCCACGGTGCGGTAGCTGAATTCACGTATCGGTCGGCCGTCGCGGTAGATCCGGATCAGGGCGCCACCGTGCGGGAAGTGCTGGAAGGTAACCCTCTGCCCCGGGTAGCCGGTGTGGATGGCTTCGGTGACGGCTCCGCCGATGAGGTGGTAGAGGGTGACACGGTGGGTTTCGCCCGGCGCGGGGGTCATCTCCTCAGCGTTTTCGATCATGGCAGGAGCCTTTCCCGGGACCGGATGAGCGCGTCTTTCAGCATCGCCGGTTCGTGGGCCATGCCGTTGGTCATGATCGCGGTGCAGTATCCGCCCAGGAACTCTTCCAGCTTGTCCGGGTCGACGCCCAGGCCGGTGGCCTGTTCCCGCACATGCACCCAGGCGCCCGCCAGGAGCCCTGGTACGCGCTGTTCGACCGGGACGACCCGGGTGTGTAGCTCATGCTTCGGAACGCCGTGAGCGGCCCGCTGAGGGCCGGGGACGAGGCGTCCGCCAGCCAGTTCCAGGGCGCGGCGCACAGCCCCGTCAGCGGCGTAGAACAGGGCCTCGTCGGTGGCGTTGATGGACGCGGCGATAGCCCCGAGCTTCTGGGGTCCTTGCTTCTTCGGCGGGGCGATGTTCCCGGCTTCGGCGTCGGCGACGGAGGGGAACTGCGGCAGGCTCTTGTTCCCGGCGTCGGCCGGTTCGGTTCCGGCTTCGTCGTAGCCGGGCTCCCCTGGCATCAGCATTCCCTGGTCCGGGGACGGCGGGGGTGTGGGTGGGGCGGGCAGGGCGATCGGCGGCAGGTGCAGGATCTTCTGCACGTTCGGGTCACCCGCGTAGGCGGGCTGCGCCATGACCAGGGCCTTGACCAGCTTGTACTGCAATTCCTTGTCGTCCGGGGCGTCGTCGTCGGTGAACGCGGCGTTGTCGCGGGCGGCCTTGTCGGAGATTAGTTCCTTCTCGACGAATTGGAGGGCCTGGTCGGAGCGGTTGGGCCGGACGGTGAGGGCGGCGATGTCGAACCAGAGGGTCTTCTTCTCGGGGTCCTTGACGCCTGCGGCCTTGAGGGCGGGCTGGAAGTAGCCGACGTTGAGGGCGTCGGCGAGTTGGATGAGCAGCGGCTCAATGTGGATCTTGATCGAGGATTCCTCGATCTGCCACCCCGACCAGTGATTGGTGCCGCCCATGCCGGTCAGCACCTCAGGCGGAATGTCCAGCGACATCGCCATCCGCTTCACGGCCTCGGTGCGCATGGTCGTGATGTGGTCGGAGATCTGCGAGTCGAACACCAGGTGCTTGATCTTGTCGAGGGCCTCAATCGGCGCCTGCAAGATGATCGGAACGATCGCCGCCGCACTGTCACGCTGCTGCAACGAGGTGGCCATGGTCTTCTGCAACAGCTCCGTCAGCCCGTCAACCCCGGACGGGCGAGGCTGACCGGGCAGCTCGGACGGCTGCGACGGGAACGTCACGTTGTCCGGCATCAGCAGCATGCCGTTACCGGCCAGCCGGGAGTCCAGCTCGGCGAAGATCCGCTTGGTGCACTGCTCCAGTTCCCGCAGGACCGGCAGGATGGCGCGGGTGGTGGAGTCGGCGGCGTCGTGGCGCCGCGGGTGCGGCGTCCACACCCTGATCAGCAGATCTTTCTCGGGGTCGAGGGTGTAGGTGCCGCCGCCGTGGGTAACCGACCGCCGGACCTTGATCTTGTCGCCTTGCCGGAACACCTCCGACGAGGAACACACATACCACTTGTCCAGGTCCGGGGTGCCGTCCTGGCCGGTCTGCTGATACCCCTCGGCGACGATGAACACGTCCCCGGCGACCATCATGTTTATGCCCATGAGGCGCTGCGCCTGCGCCTTCGAGGCGGGCGAGCCGAACATGGTCTCGGCGATCAGCTTGGCCTGCGCGTCGTCGGTCTCGTCGCCTACGGTGCCGTCGTCGGCGATGTCGGCGGCGTACATGCGGCAGCGGCTGATGGCGTTGCCGATCCAGTTCACGACGAACCGCAGTTCACCGCAGATGTCGTAGTGCCGCCACGACTCCCACTGCCAGCGGTGGTCGCCGAGTTTGAACATCTGCCATGAGGTGGCGTCGGTGAGGTTGATGGGGACGGCAGCGCCGATGAGGGCGTTGACGGGGCGCGTTCCCGGTCCGGCTTCGCCTCCGGCGGGCTTGGTCTTTCGGGTCAGCAGCCCCACTCGGTCACCCCTTCACCCGGGCCAGCCAGCCAGCGGCGGCGGAAAGCGCCAGCACGAGGGCGGGCACGAACAGCCACCAGTTATGGCCGTAAGCGTAGATCACAGGGGCGGCGGGGATACCTACCCAGATGGAGACGCACCAGGGGCAAAGCACGAAGTAGGCCAGCCGGGGGTGATGAGTGTCGCGCAGGTGGGTGGCGAGGCGGTCGCGGGGGCCTTCGGTGATGGTGTCCATGGTGAGCAGGACGATGAGGCGGGCGAACGCGAGCAGGTAGATGGCGTAGAACGCGGTAGAGCCGGGCATGACCACCATCGTAGGTGGTCAGCCCGGCTCTGTTCGGGGGGCCGTGCAGGTCAGCGCTCCCGGGGGAGGACCGTCCCGTCGAACTTGACTGTGTGGGTCTTCCAGCTCTTTCCGGCGGAGGCGACGTGGGCACGTGCCCACGCCTCCCGCCGGGCCTCGGCGTACACCTCGTCGGGCTCCAGCAGGAACCGCAGGGCGGGCAGCAGCTCGGCGTCCGACACGGCGGCGGCAGCCACGGGCCGCATTGCCAGGTCGAAGGACCAGTGCTTGATGGTCTGCTGCTCGGCGAACGCGTGGTGCTGGATCATGCGGGCGGCGACATCCGCGTAGGTGTCGGCCTGATCGTCGGGGACTTCGAAGATCACGGCGAGTTTCATGTCAGCGGCCTTTCGGCGATCTTGTTGGCTATTTCCTTTGCGGCGTCCTCGATGCCGTCGATGATCGTCTGGTTGCAGCCGCAGCCGCAGATTTCGGCAGTGACGTTGTTTCGGATGGCTTCGCCTACGGCCGCTTCGAACTCTTCGTGGTTCATGGGTGCCCCTCTCGTCGGTCTGTCTGCGTACAGCATACACCCCGCCTGACGTACTTGTCAGGCGGGGTGCTGGGGTTGCTTCAGATCAGAACAGATCGCTGTCGTCGCCGTCAGGCGACTTGGTCTCCGTCACGACCACCCCGTCACCGATCTCCACCGGCTTGCCGGAGACCGACGACAGCTGGGCCAGCTTCCGCGCAGCGAGCGCCGTCAGGGTCGCGTCGTCGTCACCCTCGAACGCCGTGATCGTGACCGGGGCGGAGACGCTGACCGGCACCTCGACGGTCTTGTAGGTGCGCTTCGGCATCTGCGGCAGGCCCATGTGGTCCAGGGCGGATTGCGCCCACCGGTAGCCCCAGTTCTGCTCGGCGACACCCTGCATGAGCATGACCCGGATGTTGGTCTTCAGCTCGTCCAGGGTCAGCTCGGGCGTGTCGCTGTCGGAGGGGTCCTCGGGGCCGGAGGCGAAGACCGGCTCGTCGCCGAACTGGACGTGGTAGATCCGGTCGTCGCAGTTCTGCGGGGTGATCTTGCCGTCGCCGTTGATGCGGGCGACGTGCGCCTGGAAGATCCTCAGGGCGTCGGCGCGGGTGGCGGCCTTGATGGTGCGGCCGAAGTCGCCGGTGACCTTGACGTTGACCTTGTAGATGTTCTCCCCGGCGATCGGAGCGGCGCCCAGGGAGCGGAGCCAGCCGTTGGCCCAGTCACGGTCGACGCCGTGGCGGACGGCGCTTCCGGCGAACTGGGTGACCAGCTTGCGGAGGGTGGCGGCGTCGTCCTGCTCGTTGAGGGCCTTCGTGTAGGCGTCCTTGTCGCTGCTGTCGGTCATGTTCTCCTCCTTGATTGGAACTGTCTGCGCTCAGCATACACACGCTTGACAGATACTGCAAGCGGCGAGGGCAGGACTCGAACCTGCATCCATCTGACCGGGCGCTTGAACGGCGAGGTGCACCTGCCGACTGCCTACCCGCGACTCTGCTCTTCCTGTTGAACTACCTCGCCATGGAACCCTCTCGGGGAGGTTTGCTACCGGCCCGCCTTCAAGCCCGTGATCTCCAGCGGAGCCTCCTCACTCCGGGGACACTAACCCGTTCGACCGAGAGGGCCATTCATATCCCCCGGGACGCGTACGTCAGGGCGCCGGGAGAAAGCGGCGGGAGCAGGGATCGAACCTGCATGTCCGGGGCCATACCCCGGCGCTCTGACCGTGGTTGAGCTATCCCGCCGGATCTTCAGCCGCCGCAGGGGCGGACGGCACCAACGCAAGATCGAAATCCAGGTGTTTGAAGTAGCTGATGAGGACCGGTATCGAGGGCACCACGGCGCCGGTCTCGTGTTCGCTGTAGCGGCCTTGCCGGGTTCCGAGAAGGTCGGCCATTTCTCGCTGGGTGAGGCCGAGCATGGCGCGCATGTCACGGAGGACGGCGCCGATCTTCTCGGGCTCCGACAGGCGGATCATGGGCGGCCGATCGGGATGCCGTCTTGGTTGCCGCTCCCGTCGCCGTAGCCGTGGCCACCGGAGTGTCCAGCGGGGCGGATGCAGCCCGGCGCTTCGGCCATTCCTCGGGCTCCGCATAGTTGGATGCCATCGTATGTCATGATTCCGGTGGATTCTGCGGGGTGTTTCCCCGTGTTTTCTGGCACCCGTACCGGTGGGTAACTTGTCTCGCGACTAGGTAGCGACCGGAGGAACCCCTCCACGTCCCCGTCGAACTGCGCCCATGTCTCCGAACCGCCCGGGGCGTTCTCCCCGTACATGCGCAGATGCAGGGCGAAGTCGAGAAGCCTGACCGCTTGACGCAGCAACAGCCCCTGCGAGAACAGCGCAAACGTCAACTCCGTCGTCGCGTCCAGCGACTCCCGCAACGCGGCAGTCAGCTGACGGCGCCGCTCGGTATCCTCCATCAGGCCGCGCCACTGCTCCACTGAGGGTTCGTCGGTCGTCATCCTTGACGTTCCCTGATGTCGTCCATATCTCCTCCTCGTTTTGGATCTTCGCGAAGCGTTGCTACCTGCGGCTTCGGGGTCGCCGGTTGTGGTGCCAGTTCCACGGCATCCACCCGACACACGTCCCCGGGCCGGGCTTCCACATCGTGTAGATCACTCTTTGGGCCACAGTCCGGCCTCCTTCCGGTTGATGTCGTCTTCCCGGCGCTTGTCGATGATCGCGCAGTGCACGGCTTCGTACAGCAGGGCGCCGATGACCATGAGGATGACCAGCTGAAGGACGAGAATCCAGCTCATGCCCACACCTGGCCGATCCGGGCGGCGATCAGCCCGATCGACATGGCCGCGTAACGCCTGGCCAGGCGCAGTTTGCCGCGTTTCACCGAGCGGACAGCGGCGACCATCGGGCAGCAGTCTGCGGGGTTCTTCCCGTCGACTCGGCCGGGGGTGAGGGGCTTGCGTCCGTGCTGCGGTTTGACACGCTGCGGATTGGGCGGCATCCGGCCGTGTTGTTTGGGGACGCGGCGGGGATCGGGTGGCTTGACCATCAGGCGATCCTTGCGGCGATCAGCTTCACGGACAGGGTGGCGTAGCGGCGGGCGAGTCGCAGGTTGCCGTTCTTGGCGCTGCGGATGGCGGCGGCCATGGGGCAGCAGTCTCCGTTGCCGTGCTTGGTGCCGCCGGTGTTGGGGTTGGGGCGGTAGCTGGGTCCTGGGCCGATGCCGCCTTTGCCGCGTCGTCCGGGTGGGCGTCCGCTGGCGGGTCGTGCCTTACCCATGCTGGTCGCCTTTCAGCTTGTCGAGGATGGTTTTGAGGATGCTGGCTTTGGGTGGTGGCGGTGGTGGTGTCTGGTCTGCGGGGCGGTCGCGTTTCGATTTGCGCTGGGGGAGGTTGTTGTCGCTGGTCGTCACTTCTTCCTCTTCTGGCTGGCTTGGGCGATGAGTGAGAGCACGTTGGTGGGTGCTGTCTTCTTGTGTTTCTTGGGCGGCTTCTCGTCTTTGATCTTGGCGTGTTTGTTGATGAGGTCGTTGACAGCCTTGGGCGGCTTCTTGTTCTTGGCCATGTGACCTCCTGTTTAGTCGGCTGTAGGCTGCCGGGCGACAAAACCACGCCGTGGCCACGGGGGCTTTCCTAGGTGCCGCCCGGCAACCCGCCTCCTCAGCCCTCCACGTCTGGTACAGCGGGCACATCGGAGACAGCACGAGCGGCCTACATTTGGGCGTCCCCTGATTCGCTCGTGCATCAACGTGCCCGTCCGGGATTTGAACCCGGCCCTTGACCAGCTTGGGGCCGGTCTGCACTGCCTCAGTGCTACGGGCGGTACTACAGCTCTTCACCGGTCGGGTACGCGTCCCCTCGCGGCTCATCACCGGTTCCTGTTACCAGCGCGCGTTGAGAACCGTGCGCGCCCGGTCCGGGGGTTTCGCCAGTAGCTGACTGACGCCCTTACCGTTTCTCTCGTGACCCTGGACGGATTCGAACCGCCGACCTCCTGCCGTGAGGCAGGTGCTCTATCCGGCCCCTGTGATCCCTTAAACGGGCTCCGGGGCGCTGCTGAGCTACAGGGTCCGTCGGGTGCTCGGGTCCGACGGCGTCGGTTGGCACCAGGCTGAGCAGTCGACAGGTCCGCTACTAGGCTCTCGGCCGTTCCCTTGCTGTTGACACCTGATGATCCTTCGCGTGCGCGAGCAGGATTCGAACCTGCGACCGGGCCCCTTTGAGGGCCCTGCTCTGCCACTGAGCTACCGCGCTGACACCCCGCCATAGGGTGTCCTGGTCTTTCGCTCCGCTCCGGCCATGACAGATGGCGCTGCCTGGAACCGTCGCTCGCCTACTTGACCAACCGAGGGGAGAGCAGGATTCGAACCTGCGTCGCCAGGCGCAACCCTGGCTCTTCGGATAGGGCTCGGCGGGGTCTGCTGGTCGGGCCTCCCGGGGGCGCGTCCAAACTTGCTTGCCGCTACGACTTACCTACCTAGCCCGTTTTGGCCTCTCCGGGCATCTCCCCATGCCCCGTTCCTGCGTATCGGCTCCCCAGTGATCCCGTGGATTAGGACTGGTCGGCGGTCAGCAGGAGCGGGGGTTGTGCATCAGGTCATCACCGTTACCGTCGTCCCGGCTCTTCCCTGCTCGCCCGGTTTTCGTCTCCGTCAACGCCACGGCTGGCGTGCACAACTAGCTCACGGGCGTTTGCTGGCTTTGGGGTGAGGTGCGGCAGAGGGGCATCTCTGCCGCACCTCGTGCCGATGACTAGTCGGCTTCTCCCCGCCCGGCACGGACCTGCAAGGGAGAGTGTTGAGGTCTTCAGGTCTGCGGCTGGTCCTCGTCGTCGGCGGCGAAGCTCTGACCGGACGCGGTCTTGATGTTGACCGGGGTCAGGGTGACCCTGCCGCTGTGCTCCTGCTCGACCTGGACGTACTTGACGCCCTTGAGAACGTCGCCGAGAGAAACACGGCCGGTCGCGCTGACGGCGTAGAGAGTCAAGTCCACAGGGTTCTCCTCAGGGTGTGGATATCGGGCGGTGCGGGGAGGGATCGGAGGGCCCAACCTCCCGGACGACCGCTTCCGCAATCCGCTTCCCGCTGCGTCGTCCGGGTTGACAGACCGAAGGAGGCGTTGGCCTGCCCCGATCCCTCCCCTGTATCTCGTGACCTTACACCACAAGCCCTAGCGGACTGTACGCCGGAGCAAACGGGACTTACGGTCACTAACTCTCAGGTGGCCGTGGCGACAACCTCCTGGTCATTGATCCTGCGACGCTGGATCTCGTCTTGGAATCGGCGGGTCAGGTATTCCCAGTCGCCGTCGGCGGGAGCACCGTCGAATTCCCCCGAGTTGACGCATCCGGCGACCAGGCGCATGGCCAGTTCGCGGTTGTCGTCGGTGTAGGTGTCGAGGATGCCCGTGGCGACTTCGGACTGGTACCAGGGTGCGCCGATGGGGATCATGATGTCGTTCTCGTCGAAGCGGGCGGCGATGGCGGCGGCGTAGCGGTCGTTGACCGACTGGGCGATCGAGGTGTCCATCAGGCCACCGCGATCAGGGTGTCGTTGGGGACGGTGTACCAGTCGGAGTCGTCGCGGTCTTTGACGAGGACCAGGACGTTGCCGGGCTTCTCGCTGCTGCTGGTGACCCGGCGCAGCTCGCCGGTGACGATGCCTGCGGCGGCCTCGATGAAGGTGACGGTCTTGCCGCCGTAGGCGCCGTTGGATCCGGCGAGCTGGCGTGCAGTCCAGGTCTTCTGCATTGGGTTCCTCCTTGTTTGGTCTGTCGTGCTCCAGGGTATTCGGACGCCGCTGCCTGTGTCAACCCCAAGCCGACACTTTTCTGTAGTTTCTGGCTTGACATCTGAGATTCATCAGTCACCCTGGAGAGGGAAGCAGGCCAAAACACCGCAAGGCACGCGAGAGGACGCGCGATGGAGACCCTGGAGAGAGACACGATCGAAGCCCCGGTCATCAACTCGTGGCGGCGTCGGCCGTCGCAGGCGCAGACCCGGTACGCGACAGACCTGTGCCGCTCCGAACTGCCCTACGCCGAGCGGATGGCCACCATCGCGACGTTCCCCACCCTCGACTCCGAAGCCATCTCCGAACTGATCGACAAGCTGGCCGAAGTGCGGGCGAAGCGATACAAGCGGCTGCGAGGGCTGCGCCGGGGCGACCGGACGCGGTAACGTCAGCAGCGGCCCCGGCGTCAGCCGGGGACTCCGGCCCGGACCTACCCCCGTTGGGTCCGGGCCGGTTGCTTGTCCGGACATGAGAGCGCCCCGGGCCTGCGGGCGGTTTCGCAGGTAGCCGGGGCGTCTTTAGTTGCGCAGCACTGCCGCGCTTCATCCCTCAGGGCGCCGAGCCAAGCGAGGTTCGGGAGATCCCCGGCTGGCCGATCGGCGCTCAGCTTATCCGTACGGCGACGAGATCGGCATAACGAAGTCGGCGCGCGGGGCGGCTACCCGGATCAGCTTCGACTCGCCGCCCATCAGGAACAGGCCAGCCTGCACGAGAGCGTCGATCCGGTCCGGGCTCTTGGTCTCGCCGGGGATCCACGTGCACTGCTGATCCTCCAGCTCAACGAACGTCCCGGCGTGCTTGACGCGGCCTTGTTCGTAGCGGGCGGCGACCGGTTCGGCGCGCAGACGCTTACCGGCCAGAGACGTGACTTCCTTGATGGGCGGCGGCCCGATGTCGAACAGTCCCTCGGCCTGCATCTCCTTGTACGCGTCGGCGAGAACCTGGATGAGCCACTTCTTGCCCATGTTCGTTTCGACGACCAGCCAGGTGGCATCGAACTGGAGGAGCATCTGCCAGGCGCGGCGGGCGGCGGCGTTGCCGACGAGTTTGCAGGTCCAGTCGGCGAGGACGTAATCCTGGTCGGTGTAGTCGCGGCCGACGGCGAGCAGGCCGGTCTCGTCGCCGTCGCCGGTGGCGCCGGGGTCCATGGTGATGACTTTGATCTTCAGTTCGGGCAGGTCGGACGGCTTCACCCGATTGTTTTCGATCATGGGCCGGGTCCACAGCGCCCCCTCGATCTCCTCCAGCAGCAGGCCGTGCAGCTCCTGCAACCCCGCCCGGGTGCCCTCGTAGATCTTCCGCAGCTCATCCACGACCTCCTTGGAGAGGTTCATGATGTTGTCGAAGATCGAGCCGGTGGTGATCCGGATGGTGCCGTCGGTCTCGTGTTGCCACTTGATCAGCAGCTTGATGGGCTTCGGGGTGGTGGTGACCACGGCGCGAGGCCGGTCGCCGATCAGCGGGGCGCGCAGCGACGGCAGGATGCCCTCGAACCAGGCGTCGTACGTGTAGCGCCACTTCGCCAGCTCATCGAGCCACGCCCCTGCGGCGTTGTAGCCACGGCCCACATCGGCGTTGTCGGCGCCCTCGAAGTAGATGAGCTGCCCCGACTTGAACTCGATCATCAGCTTCGGGGACTTGCGGTACTCGAAGTCGACGCCCTTCTTCAGGCCCATCCGGCGCAGCACGGACAGGATGCCGGAGTTGCCCTCGATACAGGCGGTACGGCAGTCGTTGAGGGTCTCGGCGATGACCAGCCACTCGGTGCGCTGCCCGAAGGCGTCCACCGGGTGTTTGAAGAGGCGGTCCAGCAGCCACTCGGCGCCGGTGCGCGTCTTGCCCCAGCCTCGCCCGCTGCGGATGAGCCAGACCAGCCAGTCGCCGTCAGGGGCGAACTGTTCAGGGCGGCCGACCCACCACCACGCTCCGGACTGAATGTCCTTGACGGTGGCTTCGGTCCGCTCCTTGAGCCATTGCCTGCGCAGGTCGGCGGGGAGCAGGGCCAGCTTCTGGGCAGCGGACAGGCTCATGATCGAAAACTATCCGGTGATGCGTCCTGAAGTGCCAGATCAAGGGCTGAAGTCCCGTTCTCGTCGATCCAGCATTCCGGCGGCCGGTGCCACTCGTCGCATGGTCGGCAGCGGACGTACCCGACGGCGATCAGGGCGTCGTCCCATTCGTCGCGGTCTTCGGGGGTCGCCCGGCCGCCCGACCCTTGGGCGACCCCCGGCCGCGCCAGCGCCTTCACTGCGGAGGAGGTGCAGGAAGGGCGGCGTCTATCCCCGCAAGCGCCTCCTTCGCGCTCGCGGTCAGCTCCTCGTAACCGGCAGCCAGCTGCTCCGGGCTCATCCGCTGAACCATCTGATCCAGCGTGTTCATGATCTGGTCGTGGCGCACCCCCACCTCGACATGCATGGCGGGCTTGCCCGCCTCGTCGGTGGTGGCCTTGGCAGCCACGGTGACAGCGGTCTGCGCGATGCCGCCACCCTTCATGTTCTCCAGGCCCAGCGCCGCACGCTCGATCTGGGCGGCGGCCTGCAACATGAGGATCAGGGCGTGCGGGGAGATGTCCTTGGGGTTCAGGGTCTCCAGCCGAGCCAGCGCCTTGGCCATCATCGCCTGGGCGGTCTTGGCGTGCCGCCGCGCCATATCCTCGCGTAGGTCGTGCAGCCGGATCGCCTGGATGCGGTCCTGCTCGGCGTCCCACTGCCCAGCCCGCTCGACCCACTTGTTGAAGCGGGCGATGCGGGCGGTTGCGGCGTACGACAGCTCGGTCATCCCGGCAACCTGCGCGACGGACCTGATCCGGCCGTGATCCCGGTACATGCAGAACAACCCGTGGTTGCGGGCCGACTCGGTCGGCTGCCGCTCCCACGGGTCCAGGAGGGGGTCGTACTCCAGGTGCTTGCGTTCCAGCGAGTTGAGAACTTCAGGCGCGCGAGAGTGATCGTTGCTGCGCTTGCGGCGGGTCATGGGCGGCTCCTCCTACAGGAGCCCAGCCTACAGTCCGGGAAACCCGGCCAGGTCGATCAGGAGGCTGGCGCCTTCGGCCCACACCTGCGCATCCTCCTCGATCAGCGGGGGGATCTCGTCCGGTCGCAGGCGGCGGCCACGGAAGACGCGCAGGTGTTCGTCCTGGCCGATCGGAGGCCGGTAGACGAGGGCGTCGGTGCGGCCCCGGTCGGCTTCGGTTTCGCCGCGCCACTCGTACAGGTAGGCGGAGAAGCCCCACGGGAACCAGCCGGACCAGACGAGCTGCATGGGCGCGCCGGTGTTGGCGGGCACGAACCCGGCCACCTCCCCGTCGAAGGGGCCGCCGCGCAGCTGGATTCGGGCGAGGTTGCTGGCGGGGGTGTGCGGCCACGCCCAGTTGGCCATCAGTCGCACCCGCAGACGCCGTTGGTGGAGGGAATCTGGAAGCAGGTGCCGCACCGGTCCTTGGCGGTCCGGCCGCGCGGCATGACCCGTTCGATGGTGGATGTCTCCGGGGTGTTGCGGGCTTCGTCGGTGGCGCCGCAGCAGTCCCAGCCGGTCAGGCTGTCGCTGCCGTCGTAGTACACCTCGTCGCCGGGGTTGAGTATCTCGTTGCAGTTCGTGCAGCGCCCTACGTAGCTCGCGGGGAAGTGGTACATCAGTACCCCCCGTGCCAGATCTTCCAGGCCGACCAGATCAGGGCGGCAAGAGGGATGCCGACGAAGATGCCGTACAAGACACCGATGGCGACAGCGGCTTCGGCGAGGGACTCGGGCTGGCCGTACCGGAAGCGGGCCATGGCGGCAGCCTGAGGGTTGATCTTCTCGGCGGTGGCGAAGAACTTGATGCTGTCCTCACTGCCCGGCTCGTTTTCGATCTTGGCATCGGGTCCAGAAGCAGGGATTTTCTCGGAAGACGTGTCCGTACTCATCTGCGTATCTCTCCTCGTAGAAGGCGAACTGCCGGAACCCGCCCCGGTGTCCGCAGGTGGCTTTGCACCACCAGCGGAACGAATTGTCACGCGGCAGGCCCTGGTCGGGTGGCCACTGATCCGGCGGCATCGGCCGTTTGATCCAGGTGACCCCGGGCCGTGAGGCCGTGCCCCCGGCGGCCCATTGGGCGGGCCGGGGGCACGGAGAGCCTGGCTCGTGCCGGTAGTTGCACTTGTCGCACGACCACCGGAACGAGGGGTCGATCGGCGGGGTTCTACTGGGCACGGGTCTCGACGGCGTCCCAGGCGGGCAGGGCGCTGGAGCGGCGTCGCTGGTTGTAGATGTCCAGCGCCAGCAGCGCCACTTCCTTGGAGAGGGTTCCGGTGCGGGCGGCCAGCCGACCTCGGGCGTTTCCGACGACCCCGTTCGGCCCGCCGGGGTAGCCGGACAGTCGCTGAGTGAGGTCGTTGAGGTGGACCTGGCCGTCGTAGTGGTGCAGGAACCGGCCGACGCCCTCGATCAGGGCGCCCTGCACAGCGGCGGCCTGGTGGCCGTAGGCGGCGGTCAGGACGGCCAGGGTGGCGTCGGCGTGGACCGGGCCCAGCTTGTAGACGCGTTCCAGGGAGGTGATCGCGGAGATCTTTCCGGTGCCGACGTACGCGCCGACGGTCCAGCCGTGGTTCTTCATGAACGAGGCCAGCTTGACCGAGTCGGGGTTCTGCTCGACGCAGGACACCACGAACCGGTCGAGGGCGGACGGCTTCTCGGCGGCGTTCAGCAGCCGGAACAGGGCGGCTTCCTCGGCGAGGGTCAGGCCGTGGTACTCGTTGGTGATGAAGGTTCCGGTGTAGCCGACGGCCTCGATGGTCCGCCAGCGGTGCTGGCCGTCCACGACGTGCAGCTGCCCGTCGGGGCGCAGCGAGGTGGTCAGAACGCCGAGAGCGTCGGCGTTGAACTCGCCGACCATCTTGTTGACCCGGGCGACCCGCAGGGTGCGCTGGACGTTGGGGTCGACGAACAGTTTGTCGCCAAGCTTGCGCTCAACGATCTGATGGGTGACTGTACGGGCGGCCTGAGAAGTGCTCATTTCTGGCTGAACTCCCTCATCTGGTTGATCATTTTTTCCATGTCGCGGCGGATTCGCCGCAGACGAGCGTGGTACGGGCCCACCTGCTCCCAGGTCAGGTCCTTGTGGATCGCGCCGAGAGCGGTCAAGCCCTGCATGGCGCCTTCCATCAGCGGGAGCGCCTTGTCCAGCGCGGTCAGCTGCTTCGAGGAAGAAACCGACACGGTCGGCGAGGTGATCTTCGCCGTGGATCCCTTCTTCGGCCGGGCGACTTTCTCGTGGCCGAGCAGCACCTGATAGGCGGACCAGACGCTGGTGGCTCCGTCGTCCAGGTCCTTCATCAGGGCGCGAGCAAGTTCACGGTCGGCGTCGGACGCGTCGAACGCGTCGGTGTAGCCGGTGCGGTAGATCCGGTCGGTGCGGGCGGCGGTGGCCGCCGACAGGCCGAACGGCTCGGACATCACGGTGATCAGGTATTCCTCGCCGCTGCCGCCGCCTGGGGCGCGGCCCGGTTTGCGGGCTCCGCTCAGTACCTCGCGGCGCAGGTGGACACCTCGGCGGCGGGATTCCGCCGAGCGCTGGATCGCGGCGGGTTCGTCGAGGATCCGCATCCGGGCCCAGAGTCGGCACATGTCGGACGGGAGCATCGGCCGGGCCAGGTGGTCGTCCTGGTTGTCGGCGAGCAGCCGCTTGGCGGCGTCCTCGATGGTGCTGACGAACATGGCGGGGATGCTGTCGCGGCCCAGCAGGATGTGTGCGCGGAGGCGGCGTTCGCCGGAGACCAGGGTTCCGTCGGACCAGACGGTGATGGGGTGGCGGAGGCCGTCGCTGTCGATGCTCTTGGCGAGGTCTCGGCAGGAGCCGGGGGTGGCGCGGTAGCCGGGGATGCGGACGGATTCGACCCGCATGTGTCCTTCTTCGTTCATGGGTGGTTCCTCTCTCAGGCGACCGGGGTCAGCTCGACCGTGGGGCGTTCCTCCTGCTGCATCTCGATGAGGCCAGCGGTGACGTAGGGACGGGCGCCGATGTTCGTGTGGGCCATCTCGTTCCAGGTCATCAGTCGGTAGGGGGTTCGGGCGTTCTCCAGGCGGTGGCGGCCGCCGGGGATGACCGGGGTGGTGGGTTCGGTCGGCAGCAGCAGCGCCTGCGAGGGGGGCAGCTCGACGGTGACGGCGTCGTTGAAGGGCGGGCGCAGGGTGGGGGCGGGCAGCCAGGGGAGGTCCTCGTACAGGTACTGGGCGACGAAGACGAGGGCTGCGATGAGGGCCACGGCTGCGGGCAGGGGGAGGACGACGGTCATGTGGATCTCCTTGGGTTGGGGTTGATGGACAACATCGTGAAGTAATTGAGGGCCGCTGTCAACCCCCACCATACAGTGTCCGTCAACGATCTTCGCTACCTATCGCCCGACAGGGGTTCGGCTGTATGCTCGTGGCTGACGCAACCCCCCTGCACCAGTGAGGAACGAAACATGAGCATCAGCTACAAGACGAAGTGGCAGGAGGCGGACCAGCAAGTCAGCAAGCTCTCGGCCGACAACGTGCGGCTGCGCAACGAGAACAACATGATGCGTGACGAGATCCACCGGCTGAACGGGCTGCTCGCCGACACCCCCGAGGTCCGGCGCGCCTGGGCGCACAGTCAGGCGGTCGAGGTCGTCGGCCTGGCGGGGATCGCCCGGCACATGCGGGTCGCCCGGCTCACCCCGCAGCAGTGGGTGCAGCGGGGTCTGCTGCCGCCGCAGGACTTCCCCGGCGCGGCCGGGGAGCCGATCTGGCGGGTCGGCACGATCATCGACAAGTTCGTGCGGCCCACCCGGCGGGTTTGGTACGACGACCCTGACGACGAGGTCCTGTCGCCCGCCGCGTGACAGGTGCACAATAGGCAACGCCCCGGGCGGCAACCCGAGGCGTTGAAGGTCTTACTCGTTAAGTTCTCAGCACCCGCGAGTCTACCGACGGCATACACCTCGGACAACTCGTGAGGGGTGCCCTATCTAAAGAAGGCGCCACTTGAGCATCAGGATCAGGCGCGGGCCGATGCCCGCCGACCGGTTCACGATCGTCCCCAATGACTATCTGCGCGACAACCGCCTGTCCTGGGAAGCGCGCGGCCTGCTGGCCTGGCTGATGAGCCACGCCGCATCTTTCAAGGTCACCGAAGAGGGCATGATCGGCGACGGCAACATGGGGCGTGACGGCATCCGCCGGATGGTGCGGGAGCTGGAGACGCACGGCTACTTGCGCCGCGACAAGACCTTCACACCCGGTGTCGGAACGACGGTTGACTATGTCTTGACCGACCCTTACGACGGCAAGACCGTCGTCAGTGACGACGGCGAACCCGTCGTAAGGGCTGACCAGGCACAACAGGACCTTTTCGCAGGTCAGCCTTACGACGGCGAAGCCGTCGCTCCTTCCTATAAGAAAGAAAACCAAGAGAAGACCAAGACACCTTCGGTGTCTATGCGCGCCGAACGCGCAACACGACTCTCCGAGGACTTCGAGCCCGACGAGAAGATGCGCGAGTGGTACGCCGCTGAGAAGCTGTCCAACTCGATCGACGGCCGGATCGAACACCAGAAGTTCATGAACTACTGGCTGGCGAAGCCCGGCAAGGACGGCCGGAAGACCGACTGGCGCCGGACCTGGATGAACTGGATGCTGGGCGCTGCCGAACGGGCCAACCGGTACGGCATCCGCCGGTCGCCCGGTACGGACCTGGCGCCCGTCTCTGGTGCCCCATATCGGCCGAGCACCACCGATCAGCGAGTCGGCCAGGCGTGGGACCTGGCTGCCAAGTACGAGCAGATGGGGATGTGAGATGAACCTTTCCGAGACGGCGCGCCTGCTGGGAGCCATCGCCGCGTTTGACCGTCGTACTGTCGGCGACTCCGACGTGATCGCCTGGCAATCTGTGCTCCCCGACATCCCCTTCGATGACGCTCTTGCGGCCGTTCGCGGCTGGTACGGCGTGAACACCGACTGGATGATGCCTGCGCACGTGCGACGCATGGCTGAGGAAATCGAGCTGAAGCGCCGCAGGGCTGAGGCGAAGTGGGCGCCCGGCCAGTTCGGGGTGCCGAAGGATCAGGCGATGCCGGAGATCAGCGGGCCGATCATTGAGGACGAACTGCCTCCGGCTGTTTCTTCCTTGCTCGCCAAGGCTCACATCCGGGCGATCCTTCCGGAGGGTTCCAGGGAGGCGCTGATGCCGCGGACGGTGGCCTGGGAGAGGGAGCACAAGGCTTACTTGCGGACGCGGGACGCCGAGCCGAACCCGCTCTACCGGCCTGGCGGCGGCCGGGGGTACGCCGCCGATGAGGTCTGGGTGGACGAGATCGCGGAGGGCTGACCGGTGGGGACCTGTCACGTGTGCCGCCCGCCTGCGTACGTGGACGACGAGGAGGCCATGGACCATCTGCGGCTGATGCACCCGGATGAGTGGGGTGACGGGCCGCAGCGGTGGCCGGACGGCCAGGTGGTGGTGCACGACGAGACGCTGGAGCCGGAAGACTTCGCTTGACGGGTACCGCAACCTTGTGTATGCTCTGGGTAGACAGTCCACCTCACAGAGGAGACCCACATGCCCGACGCAGGCGCAATCGACATCACCAGCAAGCCCCGGCACTCCTCCCTCGCCGCAGCCCTCGCCGCCTTCCACGCCGACGCCCCCAAGGTCGTCAAGGACGCCACCGCGAAGGTGACTGGCGAGAGCAAGAGCGGCGCCAAGGTCAGCTACACCTACGAGTACGCCGACCTGGCCACCGTCACCGAGGCCCTCAACCCGCTCCTTGGCAGGCACGGCCTGGCGTTCGTCGCCAAGCCCACCATGACCCCCGAGGGATTCGGGCTCGCCTACGCCCTGATCTGGGACGGCGGAGACCGCGAGGAGGGCTTCTGGCCCCTGCCTGACATGCGGGGGATGAAGCCGCAGGACCTCGGCTCGTGGATCACCTACTGGCGCCGGTACGCATTCCTGGCCGTCACCAACACCTTCCCGAGCGGTGAGGACGACGACGGCGCCACCGCGCAGGCCGCGACCCGGCAGGACGCCTGGGACAACGCGTCCCGGCAGCGTCCCGAGCGGCCGGTCTCCGCCGCCCCGGCTGCGCCGAAGCCGCCGAAGGTGTGGACCGACGAGGAGATCGCCGAGCAGCACACCAAGATCGAAAACCTGGACTTGCAGCAGGCCGTAGCCCTCTACGACTGGATGGCCGACGGCAAGAAGAACCTGCACCAGCGGCAGGTGGAGATCAACACCGACGAAGGCCCGCAGAAAGTCACCGCGTCCGACGTACTCGCCTACCGCATCGCCGACCTGGCCGCGAAGTCCGGTGTCAGCTCCCAGCGCATCGACGCCCTGGAAGCCATAGCCAACGACCGGGGCCTGCTGAAGATCATGGTCTCGGCCGACACCAGCCTGGGTGAGGAACTGGGTATGGCCCGCGACTTGGCCAGCTCCCGGGAGACGACGGAGGCTCCCGCCGGATCGGGCGACTGATGCGCACCGTCACCGAAATCGACGCGATGTTCATGGCGGCCGGGTTCATCCTCGTCCGCCAGGACAAGCACCGCATCTGGCGATGCCCCTGCGGCCACATTCAGCTCACCTCCCAATCAAGCCCCTGCAAAGGCCGGGGCGACCAGAACGTCAAAGCGAAGATGCGGCGGGCGTTACGCGGCTGCAAACCACAGGCAGGAGGGAAGGCGGCATGACCGACATCATCGACAGATTCGTGGGCCGGTGGGCGTTTCTGTCCAACTTCCACCCGGCGCCGATGTGCTGGGAAGGGCAGTGCTACCCGACCAGCGAGCATGCGTTCAACGCGGGCAAGACCACCGACTGGCTGCTGCGCTACAGCATCGCCACCCGGGCCACTCCCGCCGCCGCGAAGAAGGCCGCCCGGCAGCTGCCGCTACGGCCCGGCTGGAACCACACCGTCCGGTACGAGGTGATGTGGGAGGTGTTGTGGGCGAAGTTCGCCTGCCACCCCGGCCGGGTCGAGGCGCTGTTGTCCACCGGCGACGCCTACCTGATCGAGGGCACCACCTGGCACGACAACCACTGGGGCAACTGCACCTGCTACCGCCCCGCCTGCATCACCAACCCGGGCCTGAACCACCTGGGCCTGATGCTCATGGACCTGCGAGCTGAACTGAGGAGACAACGATGACCGACATTCCTTCCAGGGAACGCACCGACGTGGAGAGGCTGACCGCGATCGACGCGTACATCAAGATCCTCAAGACGCACGCCGACGAGCTGCGCACCAAGGTCGAGAAGCAGATGGGGGCCAGCAACGACGAGCGCAAGGGTGCTTTCCTGGCCGACGGCACCCGCCTCGGCGCCGTCACCCGTTCCGACGGCAACAAGACCACCATCATCACCAGCGAGCCGGACTTCCTGGCCTGGGTCAAGAACAAGCACCCGGAGGAGATCGTTCAGGCCGTCAACCCGGCCTACCGGGCGATGCTGCTCGCCGACGCCAAGAAGGGCGCGGTGGGTGAACCCGGGCACGACCCGTACGACGGTGAGCTGCTGGACTTCATCCAGGTTGTGCGGGGCGCCGCGTACGTCACGGTGACCACCACCCCCGAAGGCAAAGCGCGCATGGCCGCTCTCGCCAGCGGTTTCGCCGGAATGCTCGAAAGCCCCAAGGAGGACGGCCGGTGAGCGTCATCGTCAGGGTTCTTCCGGACGGGGCCATCCAGATCACCGAGGCTCCGGCCGCCGTCCAGGATGACCAGGAACCCAAGGAGGACAAGGTCCGGCTCGCCCGCCGCGCGGCGCTGCGGGCGGTACTGGACGCACTGGACGGCTGGATCGAGGGCGCCAAGAGCAACCACGGCGCCCTGGAGCACCGAGGCGAACCGCGCGGCGAGGAGTGCTGGAACCAGTTCGCGGCTGAAGACATCCGGCAGATGGTCAACGACGCCGCCCGGGAGCTTGGTGTCCGCGAGTTCGGGAAGACGCCGTGACCCGGCAGCGGATGGTCTGGCGGCGGTACAGCCGCCGAGTCATCCCCGCCCAGCCTCGCCGACAAGGGACCGCCCACCGTGTCCAGCTTCAGATCAGCCAGTACGAGGCCCTGATCTTGCCTCACACAGTGGTGATCCCGAACGGGGACACCATCCGAATCCCGCTCGAAGCCACCGTCCGAGGCCCCGACCCGAAGGACTGGCGGCACATCAGCCTTCCCGTAACCATCACGGCGACCATCGCCTAACCAGGAGGAGAACAACCATGAGAAAACGCGCTATCATCACGGCCCTGGCGGCCCTCGGCATCTTCCTCGTCGCGACGGCGGAGAGCTGCTCGCACGCCAGCAACAACAACAAGGTCGTCATCCCCACCGGACCGGCCAGCATCATCCAGTTCCCGTACGGCTTCCGGAACGTCGCCTACAAGTGCGACGGCCCGAACATGGTCTACAGCGGCTCCGCCGGAGCTGACGACAACCTTCCGCCGAGCATCGCGGTCGTCCCCAACGACCCGCGCTGCAAGTAAGGCGGGTCCAAGCGTGACTGGATATCTGAAGGGATCCGCAGCGACCAGGGTCGACGAGGCCATCCGCCCCCACCAGCGTCACCGGCTGGAGGCCACACCTCGGGAGTACGTGGACGACGAGGACGGCCAGACGTACGAAGAGACCTTCCTGGTCTTGCGCTGCGCCGACTGTGATGCCGACTTGCTGGAGCTGGACGAGTGAAGCGCACCGCCATCGCTGCTCTCGCCGTCGCGGTCGCCCTCACGGGCGGCTGCGACCCGCGACACGGCAGCACCAAACCTCCCAAGCCAGCCAGCAGCGACACCCAGTTCAAGGACAAGTGCCGCCTCTCCGGCGGCATCCCCGTCATCAGCCACCAGCACGGCGAAACGCAGTACAACTGCGTGCATACCGACTGACGAGGGCGGGCGTAGCCTGACCGCATGAAGCTTGGTCAGCTGGCCCGTGACCTTGGATACGCCATAGCCGCCGCCTTCGCCGTCACGCCCAAGGGTGTGGCGGGGGAGGAGCGGCTGGACTCGTACTGGACCAAAGGCGAGGGAGCGGCGAAGATCCGCTGGGCCGAGCCGTGCGCGTTCTGCCGATGCAAACAGCACCTTGGCAAGTATCTACATGGCAATCAGCTAGATGGCCACTGCGCGAACCTGGAGAAGCGGGCGACCGGTCATTGGCCGAACCCGCAGCACTCCAAGACAAAGCACTGCCCCTGTTAGCCGTCAGGGGCGCAGGAGGAGACCATGAGTTTCGAAGCAGCCGCAGCCCTCGCCCTGGCCCGCTCATACGGCCGCTGCGAGGGCTGCGGCATTGCGGCCCGCCTGGACCCTCACCACCGGATGACACGCGGCTCAGGAGGCGTACACGGGGCCGCAGCCGCCGTCTCCAACGATGTGCGGAACATCCTCATGCTGTGCCGCCCCTGCCATGACACGACCCTCAATGACGCGCCGGGATGCATCAAGATCGGCTGGGTGATCGAGCGGCGCTCCGGCACCGACCCCCTGGAAACCCCGGCGCTGATCCGCACCGTCAACGGCCACGGCTGGTGGTACCTGACCGAGGATGGCGGCTACCGGTGGTCCGACGAGATGAACCTGACTGACCAGCTTGGCTTCTGCGAACACGGTATCCCCATCGAATACTGCGGCAACTGCCACGAATCCATGATCGAAAACGACGGAGAGAAGCCGTGACGCTGCCTCGATACACCATTCCCCGCGTCGCCCACTGCGGCGGCGGAAGCTAAGGCCCCAGCAGCGAGACGGCCTGAACCAGGACCAGCGCCGAGTCGGCGGAGATCAGCAGCTGATTGCCGTAGAACTGGATCGGCCACACCCCGGTCATCTTCCGGTTCGCTGAGATCGGCAGAGTCAGCGTCCGCGGGCCGGTCGTCAGCCCATCCTGCCCGGCCGCCAACTGCACGGTCAGCGTGTGCGTGTTGCCGCCGTCGGTGTTCAGCAGGATCAGCGCGGTGGCACCGTCGTTGTAGCAGAAGTTCCCGTTGGCCACGTCGAATGCCTGGGAGGGGGCTGGGAGATCCAGTAGCGCCGTCCGTGTGCATGTCAGCACCGGAACGACTGTCCTACCCGCCATCCCAACCCCCTGTGTAGAGCCAGCCTCTGCTGGGTATCAGTCTCGCATGTTTGCCCTGATAGCCGCGATCATCTGGTTCCTCGCCGCGTTCGGAGTAGGGCTCGGCTCGATCAACATGCTGCTCTTCGGGCTCGCGTTCCTAGGTCTGCACTTCGCGTTCGCCTGGGGACTTCCGGTTCCGGCACCCTGGCATCGGCAACCTCCCCAGTGACGCAAGAAGCCCCCGGCCGACCGTCCGGGGGCTTCTTGCTGTCTGCCTAGAACGAATTAGGAGGGGGAGGAGTGGGAGTCTTACGAGCTTGTCGATCAGCCAGCTCCTGCGGCCACGACTCCCGCTTCGTCGGCTGTAGGGGCACCAGGGCGCGGCCCTGATCATCCTTCGGGTCGGCGACGGGGGTGGCCTTCGATCGGGCGTACAGGCCGAGCAGCACCTGCAACACGCCCACCGCCACACCCACCCAGACGGCCGCCTGGCCGGTGATCAGGCCGGTGCCCTGAAGGTAGACGAGGACGGCCAGCAGCGCCGTCATGGCAGCCACCAGGGTGGCCACCGGCGCCTTCGTGAAGGGGTTGGTCATGTCAGGCCGCCGGAGGCTTCGCGGCCAGGACCGCGTCGGCGGCCCTCAGCAGCCGGTCGAGGCCCGAGCCGGACTTGAGGGGCGCCAGCTTCGCGGAGGCGACCGGGTCCATCAGCTGGTCGCGGAGACCCTGCACGTCATTGAGCTGCTGCTGCACGGTGCGGGTCGGATAGGCGGTGTTGCCGTACGGGACGGCCAGGAAGTCGTCCTTGAACGCGGCCAGCGCGGCGGCCAGTTCCTTGGTGTCCACAGCGTTCGCCTGGATCTGCGCGGTGATCCAGGTCTTGTCGGCGGCGGTGAGGGCCACGGGAACGTCCTCCAGATGCCAGGAAGCCGTCGAGGCTTCAAGATTCGAGTCGTACGAGGCGGAGAAGTGGGCGTGCTCGGTGTGCGGCGACGGCCCGGTATAGGTCTTCTGCACCCAGCCGGACGACGCGGACCAGATCCGCCGGTTGTAGATCATGTAGCGGAGACGCTTCTCAGCGCCCGAGCGGCAGCGGGCGAGCAGGAACTGGACGACCTTCTCCATCGTCAGGTCCGACTCGCGCAGGTTGTTGTCCACGTCGATCGCGTGGACCTCGTTGATGTGGTCGGCGTCGTGGATCGGCACCCGTCCGGTCTCGTCCGGATTGTGGTCGGAGACCTCGTTCTGGTGCGCCAGGTCGCCGACGCTGCCGTCCGAGGCGCGGTCGCGGGACGGGGCGATCCGGTCGAACTCGGCGAAAAGCGCCTTCAGGCAGGGGATGAGCACCCAATCAGCCAAGGCTTCCTCCTAGTGTCTGCGCCCAGCGTACGACATCATCTTGCGGTACCGCCTGCGCAGTTGAAGATCAAAAATGATCCAGAGACGCCAGCCGAGCACCACCGGAAACCCGACCGCGAACAACACGGCCCGCACCCACGCGAACCACAGCGCATCCCCGAACAGATACCGGACCACGATCAGGTCCAGCACCCACGCGATGATCAGCATGTACCAGAAGACATGCCAGCCGCCCCGCGAACGCCAGAACCGGGCGAGCGTCACGAACGCTATGAAACCGGCGGTGGAGATGGCGGCCGAAACGAACACGCCGATGGTGCCCAGCAGGTCAGGTGTCACTCGGAGCCTCGCAGCGCTTTTTCGATCATCGGACCGAAGTGGTTGTCGGTGTGCAACTTCCGCAGGCTCGCGGTTATTGCATCCACCCGAGGCGTCAACTCCTCCGCCTCGCGCTGCTGGTCCTGGGCCCGATCTCGCAGCTTCTCCGCCATGCGGAGCTTCTCGTCCGCCTTCTCCACCCGCTTGCGCCACAACAACCACATCACGAGGGACCACCCCGTCTCTGAGTGTTGCGCCGAGCCGCCCGGTCGCCCAGAGCCTTCAGTACCTTGTCCTGGTTCTCCGCAAGCACCGTCAACTTGGCCACCGACTCTATGAGCGTCCTGTTGGTTTCAGTATTGGCAGCTACCCCGGACTCGGCTATCTCAGCCCTCTTCTCGGCACTTTCCCGCAGTTGCTCCGCGACCCGTCGCCCCAGGATCGCACCCCGCAGCATCGCGTAGAACGTCGCCAGCAGCGCCGTAACCAGGAGACCGATGAGATACCAAGGCAAACTCTGCGCAGTTATTTCAACCATTTCGCCCCGATCTCTTCAGTACGCCTTCCTAATTATCCCGTAAGGCACTGACAGATCAGGGAACCGAGGTCAAGCCGATCATCGCCAAACTGATGATCGGCGGCGAGCCGGTATCAGTGTTGATCGGACCAGCCGGAGTACCTGTCCAAAACGTCTTCAATTCCAGGTAATCGCCCGCATTCAGCTTCCACATCGACATGGCCGAGGCCCACACCTGCCCGGTGTACGTGCTCAGCGGATTGAACTTCTTCCCCTGCAACCACGCGGCACCACCATTCAGGCCCACCGTGGTCTGAATGGCGCCGTTGACGCCGAACGCCGAACCGATGTTGTAGCCGCTGGTCGCCGAAACCAGCACGATGCAGCCGACCGGCGCCGTGAGCCGGGTCGGCTGACCAGCCGCCCACCAGTTCGCATTGGCCAAGGGACTGTTCGCGCCGTTGTTGATCCGGATCGTGTCCAGGGTGATCGCCGTCAGGGTGGCCTTCGTGATGGACTGCGCCGCCGCCCGCAAAGCGGTAACCGACGCGAACCGGGAGAACTCCGACGCCATCTTCGCTGTGCCGATCAGCCCGGAATCGATGTCGCTGGCCATGGCCTGCACATCGGCCGCATTCACCACGTCGGAGGTGAACGGGTAACGCATCCGCAGGAACGGCGTCTTACGCATCGTCATGTCAGACCACCGGTCCCAGGTACATGCCCCAGAAAGTCGATCCGGCGCTGACCGCCTTCGAGGTGCCGCCATTGAGGTAAAGGGCCGCAAGAGCGCTGCCCCGGTAGATGGGCGCCATGGTGAACACGTTCAGCCACTCCCCGTTGGTGTTGGTCTCGTCGGACCGCTGGTAGGCGCCCGTGGTGGTCGCGACGTTGGACACCTGGTCGGTGGTGGTGACCTGAATGCCGCCCTCCACCAGATCCCCGACCGTCGCCCCGGCCAGATTGACCGACAGGACAGTCGCGCCGAAAAGCCACCAGGAAGGCGCCTGACCGGCTGGCTGCGTCCAGGTGGCCTGCCCCAGGGTGACGCCGCCGGTGTTGTCCCATTGGATCGACTGGGCCTTGACGAAGTCGGTGCCGGAAATGAACCCGGAACCGTTGGAGGTCTGCTGGAAGATGAACGACAGCCGCCCCTCGAACGCCCGGAACGGCGCCTGCTCGGCCCGCAGATCCGCGTCGATCGCGGACGCCAGCCGGAAGGCGTCCTGCACATCGGCGAAATCGGTCGTGAACGGGTACGGAAACCCTTCGACCGCAGTGTTCCCGCTCATGCGAAATAGTCCGAAATCTTGATGGCGGACAGCGCCGCGTAGGTGGCCGTGTACGAATTGCTGGTGGTGGGGGTGAGCAGGGAGACGTTCACCTTGACCGGCGTGGCCGGGTCGGTGCTGTAGACCATCGTCGAAGCGTGCACGGATCCGCCGACGCCACGGTCTCCGGTGTGCGACGGATTGGACCGGAACGAGTCGGCGATACCCGTGTTGAAGACGCTGGTGCTGCCGATCGAGGCCCAGATGGTGTCGCTTGCCGCCGGGCTGAACTGCGCCTCGAAGAAGACCATCCAGGCGCCGACCGGCAGGTACAGATTCTGCGGGTCGTAGCCGAGATTGGTGGGGGTGCCGATGTTGTATTCGACCGCGTTGAACGTGAAGCCGGTGTTGTTGTTCGGGAACAGGGTGGTGCTGACCCGAACGCGCGGGAAAAGACCGGCTAGGGAGGCGAACGGGTCGAGGGTCGCAATGACCGCGTCGGCCGCGTCGGCGAGCGATTCCAGGGCGGTCTGTCGGGGGTAGGTGAACGCCGGGTCGTAGCACATCGGGTCGGTGGTGGCGGGAACAGGCAGGCTGTACGTCCTCGACACAACGTTTTGGATCTTGACGGTGACCGTCGGGGCGGCCTGCTCGTCACGGCCCATGATCCCGACGTTCGTCCCCGCCACATAGTTCGTCAGCGAAGCATCGGTCACCGACGCCATCCAGCCAGTCGGCTCAGTCGCCGTGGTCAGCCACAGCTTCGACTGCAAGACGTTCGTCTGCAACGCCTGCGACCAGCGGATCGACACCCGCAGGTTGTAGACGGTGTTCGCCACATACGTCAGACCCGTCGCCACCGTGGCGATCGTGGACAGGCCACCGCCCACGACCTTCGAGAATCGCAAGCTGATCGCGCCGCCCGTCGCGACCATCATCGTGCCGTTGTAGTAGTTGCTGGTGGTGGGCAGCTTCCCCACGAACCCGACCGTGGCCAGGTTCGACGCAGGAACCGCGTTCATCGACACCTGCCCGGTGATGTCGAAGTCGGAGGTCTGCAAGTCGATGTAGCCGATCTTGTCGCCCGCCGACGACGGGGCGATCGTGGCGAAGTTCGGCGACACGTTGAACTGCGCGGCCACCCCGAACAGGGTGTACGTCTGCCCGGACGTTGCCGTACCGAGACCGGAGGCAACGGTACGGCCGAACGAGTCGGCGTAGCCGGTGGTCGTCATACCCGCCCCCTAGCTGGCGTTGAAGTCGATCGGGTACGACCCGGAGAACTGGAGGATGCCGGTGGTGGTCAGATCGTAGATCCGTAACGTTCCGGCCGTGTCCACGTGCAGGCTCGGGCGCGTGGTGCCCTGCGCCCCGATGATCCCGCCCACCTCACCCGGCGGGGCCGGGAGGCCCGTACAGATCGCCGTCCCGGATGCCGGGGTTCCCGCATTCGTGATCTGCCCGATGATCTGCACCTCCGTACCGGTCAGCCGCCACTGCCCGTGCGGGTAGTTCGTGCCCCGGTCGGACCAGCCGTTCTGGTAGCCCGCGTCGGCGAAGTCGTGCCAGACGTTGACCGCCGCCCGGCCGAGGATCAGCCACGCCGCGTCCTGCCGGAACACCGATACCGTGTCTCCGACGATCGGCGCGTACGAGCCGACCACCCCGACGCCGCCGGAGAACTGCCCGCCGTTGACCGACAGTGTGATCGTCGTCCCGGAGACCGCGGCGATGGTGGCCGTGCGCAGCCCGTTCGGGATCCCGGCGGTCCGCTGCGTCTGCTTCGCCAGCTTGTTGTTCACGAGGTCACCGGTGCATAGGCCCGCAGATTCAAGGACATGTCCCCCGTCTCTCGCATCGGCAGCGTGAACCCGGTGATGGCCTGCACACTCGCCGCCCCGTCCGCTTTCATGTTCACCAGATCGCCCAGCTCCAGGGAGGCGTCCGGGACGATCGACACGGAGTCCCATTCCTGGCTGATGGCGGTGGCCGCGCGCAGCGCCGACTGGGCGGCCTGCCTGCACTGGCCCTGCGTCAGCGCGGCCTGGTTCTGGATCAGCAGCGGCTTCTTTCCGAAGTTCCCCAGGTAGTAGGTGGGGCTGGTCTTGTCGGTGTCCCGGACGGTCGC
>Ga0070682_100000145_pt1 | contig 56593 bp, 43 predicted proteins | sample KBSC63LmetaG_FD_64668 | JGI IMG/M metagenome (GOLD analysis project Ga0070682, IMG submission 64668) | Corn rhizosphere microbial communities from Kellogg Biological Station, Michigan, USA - KBS C6-3L metaG | ecosystem: Host-associated > Plants > Roots > Rhizosphere | place: USA: Michigan...
CAGCCACACCCGGAACAGATCCAGATCACCGAGTTAGTCAGACGTTGTAGCCGTGCGGTTTCAACCTAACGCTGAAAGCGTTGGCTAATTCCAGCCGGATTAACGCTTTCAGCGTCAAGGAACTGCGCGATCAATCAGCACATGGCATCTACCTGGTCTCTTAATGGTCAAACCTGGACAGCTTTCCTCAAGCGTGTTTGGTCAGACATTGGCAACGACGACATTTTCGGACGCGCCGCCCAACTCTCTTACTACTTTTTGCTCGCGCTGTTTCCGCTGCTGCTTTTCCTAATGTCAACGATAGGTCTGATCATGGGATCGGGCACCGGCCTGCGTCACAGTCTCTTCAATTATCTATCGCAAGTGTTACCCGCTTCGGCATCGAATCTGGTTAGCACGACTGTGTTCGAAGTAACCGAAGCAAGTGGGGGCGGCAAAGTTTCGTTCGGCATACTCGCAGCGCTGTGGGCTGCTTCGGCGGGAATGGGTGCGGTCAGCGAATCTTTGAATGTGGCTTATCACGTAAAGGAGACGCGGCCGTGGTGGAAGCAGCGACTCACTGCTATCGGGCTTACAATCGCGCTTTCGCTATTGATCATCTCGGCACTCGTGCTCGTTTTGTACGGCGGCAAGATCGCAGACTTCCTCGCTGCAACCTACGGCTTTGGCGGCACATTTGTAATCGCCTGGAAGGTTTTGCAGTGGCCTATCGTGCTCGCGTTTTTATTAGTTGGGTTTGCTCTCATTTATTACTGGGCGCCGGATCTCGCGGATCAGGACTGGAAATGGGTGACGCCGGGATCCGCCGTTGGAGTCACACTGTGGTTGCTCGTGTCATTTGGTTTTCGCCTTTACCTTCACTACTTTGATTCATACAGCAAAACCTATGGCTCGCTCGGCGCCGTGATAGTACTGATGCTTTGGTTTTACTTTACCGGCGCCGCGATATTGATCGGTGGGGAGGTGAACTCAGATCTCGAAGACCTGGCGGCAAAAAAGGGCGCGCCGGATGCGAAAGAGAAGGGCGAAAAAGGCCCAGGTAAGAAATAGCCTGGGTTGTAGGCATTAGTTCCGTTACCAGCAGTAGGAGAGCGTCGGGCTACCGTTCGTTCGCCAAGCAACATAGACACTACATATCAAACCGTCACGCACCGCGTATAACCGCATCACTATTCTTGGCCAAGTTCAGCGCACTCGTCTCTCCCGAAACAAGATTTGGGTCGCTTCGCGGCCCGGCACCGATGGCTAACGTGATAGCTGGTTTGGTAATGGCGGTCCGTTAGACACTACGTCGCTGCCGGCGCAGTCGATTCAAAAACGAGCCGTGTCGATCTCGTTGCCCAAATCAATCATTTCTCGCTAGAATCCCACCGTAATTCCAAACCCTAGCGCAACGTTTTTGTGATTTTCTGTCGTTAAGCTCCCGCGTTTTAGATCCAACACACTAGCAGGGGGAAAATTGGCCGCTCAACCCATCCCAGGTTCGCTTCCTAAATCGGCAACCGGCATCAACGGGTTCGATGAAATTACCGGCGGCGGTTTGCCCAAAGGCCGGCCCACGCTCGTTTGTGGTAGCGCCGGTTGTGGCAAGACGTTGTTCGCCATTGAGTTTCTCATTCACGGAGCGCTGGACCACAACGAGCCAGGCGTGTTTGTGGCCTTCGAAGAGACCGCTGAGGACCTTGCTCAAAATGTCGCCTCGCTGGGTGTCGACCTCAATCAGCTGATCGCGAAAAAGAAAATTGCCATCGATCACGTGCAGCTCGAGCGCAGCGAGATCGAGGAGACCGGCGAATACGATCTCGACGGCCTCTTCGTACGGCTCAACTACGCAATCGATGCGGTGGGCGCAAAACGAGTCGTACTTGACACGCTCGAGGCGCTCTTTGCGAGTTTGCCGAATGAAGCAATTCTGCGCGCCGAACTGCGCCGGCTGTTCCGCTGGCTGAAAGATAAAGGGGTGACCGCCGTCATCACCGGTGAGCGCGGTGCCGGCACCCTGACGCGCCATGGTCTCGAAGAATATGTTTCGGATTGCGTGATCCTGCTCGATCATCGCGTGATCGAACAGGTCTCAACGCGGCGCTTGCGAGTGGTTAAATATCGCGGCTCGGCGCACGGCACTAACGAGTATCCGTTCCTGATTGATAAAGACGGCATTACCGTAATGCCGGTTACGTCACTCGGTCTTGATCATGAAGCGTCGAAGGAGCGAGTCTCCACCGGTATTCCTCAACTCGATGAAATGCTCGACGGTCGCGGCGTTTATCGCGGCGGCAGTGTTCTAATCTCCGGAACTGCAGGCACAGGCAAATCCAGCATCGCCGCAACTTTTGCGGGAGCGGCCTGCGAACGCGGTGAGCGCTGTCTATATTTCGCGTTTGAAGAGTCGATGAGCCAGATAATGCGAAACATGCGGTCGATTGGCTTGGATCTAAAGCCCGCGGTAGATAAGGGTCTACTGAAGTTTTATGCTTCGCGACCAACCGCTTACGGTTTGGAGATGCATGTGGCAACCATGCACAAGCTGATCGAAGACTTCAAGCCAGCCGCAGTTGTGATTGATCCGCTTACGAACCTTATCAACGTGGGTAGTCAGCACGAAGTGCGCAGTGCCTTGTTGCGGTTAATTGACTTGATTAAGCTGCGACAGATCACTGGCATCTTTACCAGTTTGACCCATGGAGGGCAGGGACTTGAAACAACAGACATTGGCGTTTCATCGTTGATGGACACCTGGCTGCTCGTAAGAGACCTTGAAACCAGCGGTGAGCGCAATCGCGGTATTTACGTCTTGAAATCGCGCGGCATGTCTCATTCAAATCAGGTTCGCGAGTTTCGCTTAACCGATCAAGGAATCGAATTGGCCGACGTTTATCTTGGTCCGGCAGGTCTGTTAACGGGCGCCGCGCGTGAGGCGCAGGAAGCGAAGGAACGCGCCGACACGCTGCTGCGTCGACAGGAGTTGGAACTCAAGCAGCGCCAACTCGAGCGTAAACGACAGCTTGTGTCGGCACAGATTAGCGCCCTGGAAGCGTCGTTCGCCGCCGAGGAAGATGAAGTATACCGGAGCATTGAACAGGGACAGGTGCGAGAAGCTACTTTTGATTCCGACCGGAAAGTGATGGCCCGCCTGCGACATGCAGCCGCAGTCCTGCCTACCCCGGATCGCGCTAACGGAGCCGGAGATAATCATGAAGAAAATCCCCAAAGACGCACCCGCAAAAAAGGCAAGGACAAAGCCAAAGTCAAAAGCCGCAGGTAACGAGAAATGGCAACTGCGTTTGTACGTCGCCGGCCAGACGCCTAAGTCAATTCGCGCTTTTGGTAATCTCAAGACGCTCTGCGAAGAACACATCGCGGGGCAGTACACCATTGAGGTTGTGGACCTGCTCAAGAATCCAACCCTCGCGCGCGGCGACCAGATTCTGGCAATCCCGACCCTGGTGCGCAAACTTCCGGAACCAATTCGGAAGATAATCGGCGACCTTTCCAACACTGAGCGTGTGCTCGTTGGCCTGGATATTCGCACTGTGAGTTGATGATATCGAGGTAGTTTGTGACTGAGGATAAAAAGACGCTGGCTGAGTTTGAGCGGGCGCTCGCGACGAGCGGTCACGAAGTTTATGTGCTGCGGCTTTACGTCAGTGGGGCCAGCCCGCGCTCGACTGAAGCGATCACCAGGATCAAGGAAATCTGCGAAGAGTATCTCCCCAACCAGTACGATCTTGAAGTCATCGATATTTACCAGCAGCCGCAGCTGGCGGTACAACAACAAATCATCGCGGCCCCCACACTCGTCAAAGAATCCCCCGGCAAACTGCGAAGGATGATTGGTAACCTGACCAATAAGAAATTGATTATGCAGCGACTCGGTATCGCTGGTTAATCTGCCCAATATGGCGGCTGCAGTAAAAACACAGGAACAGTTACTGGACGAATTACAGAGCCTGCGCCAGCGGCTGGAAGAGGCAGAGGAAACTCTGCGGGCGATTTCCGCAGGAGAGGTCGATGCGCTGCTCGTCGACGGTCCTGACGGCGAACAGGTGTTTACGCTTGAAGGCGCGGATCATCCCTATCGGGTGATGGTGGAGACCATGCGCGAGGGCGCGTTGACGGTCAATAGCGACGGCACGATCGTCTATTGCAACGAAAGCTTCGCGCAGATGGTTAACGAGCCCGTTGAGCGTGTGCTGGGTTCGGCATTTGGTGAATATGTCGCCGCGAATCAGCAGTCTGATTACCAGACTTTTCTCGCCTCCCATGGAACTGATACCGACAAAATTGAAGTGCAACTAAGGAGCGACCCCGGCCTGGAAACACCAGTTCTTATCTCACGCAGTTTGCCGCACGTGAGTGGAGTGTTCTGCCTGGTTGTGACTGATCTTACAGTCCACAAGCGCAACGTCGAATTACTTGCCTCCGAAAAAGTAAACAAGGCGCTTAACGAACAGCGCGAGAGCTTGTTGCTCAGGGAACAGGCCTTGCGCATCGAAGCTGAGAAGGCGAATCGATCGAAGGAAGAGTTTCTGGCGACAATCTCTCACGAGCTGCGCACGCCGCTCAACGCAGTGTTAGGTTGGGCCACGATGTTGCGCCGCGGCAAAGTCGACGCGGAGAATTTCAAGCGAGGCATTGAGTCGATCGAGCGAAACGCTCGCGCACAAGCGCAGCTGATCGAAGACCTTCTGGATATTTCGCGCATTACTTCCGGCAAACTGCGGCTTGACGTAAGACCTATAAGGCTCATTTCCGTGATCACGAGCGCAGTCGATTCTATCCAGCCGGCTGCCGACGCAAAGGGCGTTAGCGTCGAAATCGTTCTCGATCCATCAGTCGATCAAATTGATGGTGATGCTTCACGCCTGCAACAGGTCGTCTGGAATTGTCTATCAAACGCCGTCAAGTTCACGCCTGCAGGCGGCAAGGTGCGAGTGCAACTCGAACGCTGCGACTCGGTTGCTCGCATAAGAATTTCTGACACCGGCGCGGGTATCGATGCCGAGTTTTTGCCGCACGTTTTTGGCAGGTTCCAACAGGCGGATGGCGCAATGACACGTTCGCATAGCGGGTTGGGACTAGGTCTGGCGATTGCCCGGCACCTGGTGGAGATACATGGGGGAACCATCGAAGCCACGAGCGAGGGTCTGGGCCATGGTTCAACGTTTACGGTTATGCTGCCAATCTCACGCGCTAACAAGACCTCCGGAGAACTGCGAGCGCCCGTCGTTGCGGACGCGCTACCGGTCGAGCAGTTTCCAAACTTGAGCGGCCTGCGAATCTTGACCATTGACGACGAAGCCGATACGCGTGATCTGGTGCGAATTGTACTCGAGAGTTGCGGCGCTGATGTGGTCACGGCGGGCTCCGCGAGAGAGGGACTCGCATCGTTAGTGGGCTGGAATCCGCACGTGCTGATCTGCGATATCGGCATGCCCGAGGAGGATGGTTACAGTGTGATTCGCAAAGTCAGAGCTCTACCGGAAAGCGCAGCTCTTCCCGCAATCGCATTAACTGCTTACGTTCGCGTCGAGGATCGCATGCGTGCGCTCGAGGCCGGCTACCAAATGTTCCTGCCAAAACCGGTGGAAGCTGCAGAACTGCGATCGACCGTCGCCAGTTTAGTGGCGCGCCAAACTACTACTGACAGCTGACGTTCAAATACCCCCGTTTGTGTGTGTTCGACTTTGTTCGTGTCTTTCGTGCTCGCTGAACACAACGCCGGAGCCACGAAGTACACAAACAAAAACTAAGCTACCCGAACCGGATCACCACCCCGTGCACTCATGATTTCGTTAGCGGCGCGTATTCCGGAAGCAATCGCGCCGTGCACCGTTCCGCTATGGCCTTCTGTGTTCGTCGCCTCTCCGGCGAAAAACAAGGTGTCCGCCTCAGCCCGACCCAGTTCCGCCTGAGCAGCGAGAGCACCGACGGGAACGTAACTGTATGCGCCGCGTGAAAACGGATCGCTGCTCCAGTTATGCGTATAAGAACTTTCGACCAGCCCTTCAATTTCCGCGCGCGATATCCGAAAAATGTGCGACAGGCTTTCGAGGCCTTCGCTGATCAGATCCTTTCGACCCTCGGCAAGCAGTTGCTCCGCGTGTGATCCGCCGGCCCAACCAACCAGCAGCGGCATGGGCGTAGGCGCTTGAGTCCACCACGTGGGTACTGCTTCGCGCGGCGCGTGGATAAAGGCGAGTTGCGACAAATCTCTATTCGAGCCGTCATCCGCCGGCAATTTCAGCTGTTCCCAAAATCGTTCGCGGAAGCGAAAAACCACTCTCAATGCCTGACCCATTTCGAGTTGCCTGGCGGCTTTTGATTTCGTCTTGAGTAACGGTGAAAACTCGACCGCGCCTTCGTTTCGCAAATCGCCCTGCATCACGCCGAGCGGCAAGGTAACGACTGCAAGTCGCGCCTGGTAACGGCGTTCAGTTCCTGACATCTCCACGAAGTCTCTGCGCCAGGTAATAACTTTGACTGCTGCATTGAGTTGGACTCTGGCGCCTGCTGCAATCGCGTCTTCGTATAACGACTGGGCGATCAAACCGTAGCCCTTCACTACGCGAAACTGTTTGTCGTCACCAATACTTTCTGCCGCAGCGTTGGCTTTGTTGAGACCAAGCACGCCAATGCGGTCAAGGTGTGCGGCGTGAAAACCAGCGACATAAAGCGCTGCGATCTCTTTCGCTTCACCAAGTTCGTGCTTACGGCTGTAACGGGCGAGGAATTCCGCGAACGACAGATCGCGTGAACGGACCTGCTTCATCTGCTCCATCACGTCTTCCAGCTTTGCCCAGAACTCGCCGGAGTCGGTGACATTGCCGTGGTTCAGGTACCAGTGGCGATTTTCGGTTTGGACGAGATCGATTCGGGCGCGCTTCGCAATCTCGAGTGTCTCCGGCGGGCTTCCATGAACGAATTCAGCGCCCAGCTCAATCGGAAAGCAGTCGTGAGGATCGCGAAGCGTATGAACGCGGCCGCCTATGCGATCACGAGCTTCGAGAAGCGTGACGGCGAAGCCGGCCAGACTCAACTCGCGGGCGGCCGCCAATCCGGCGACGCCGGCGCCGAGCACGAGGATGTCAGAACGATCCATCTTGGGAAAATATGGGAATGGAGGCCGTGACGCGCTTACTTGCCGCTGCGTTTCCGTTTAGTCTTTTTCTGTCCCCTGCACTTCACACACTTGCAGCCGATGGGTTCAATGATGTCTTCAAAGTATTCCTTGCCATAGTCGTAGACGATCTCTTCACCTGCTTTGATGTTTCGCCTTGACCAAATCCAAACGCGCCGTCCGGAAATAATGGCTTCGGCATTGGGCGCGCATGAATGATTGATGTACCGGGCCATGTTCGTGCGCGGGCTGCCGTCGATCGACCACTTGCTGTTGACGCCGAAAAAATACTTTCCGTAACGCTTCTCGACTTCCTCGTTCGGAAGGTAAGGTCCGATGTACTCGATGATTCTCTTGCCCTTGGGAATTGGCTTCAGCGCAAACAGACCGAGGCCGGTGGTAGTTCGCTTGATGGCGTAGTTGCCATTAGCTGGTTTCATTAATGTCTCCAAAAAGATTGGGGTAGTAATGCAAACTCGAATTGCGCATCATGACACTTGCTCCTACATTCCGCTCCTACGGAGCAAAACGTCTTGACTGCGCGAGTCGACACTGCACGACTCTATTATTCCTGCACGTTCACGCGCAAACTCACGCGCCAGCACGTCGCGATAATTTTTGTTGGACGTGATTTGGAGTTAAGCAACTTCTGCACCTTCAATCGCGCGTGGAACTTCAACTGCTTGTGTTTGGAGTACCGCCTTTAGGCGGGTATTTTTATGTTTGGAGTACCGCCTTCAGGCGGGTATTTGTTTGCGACGGTTTAGATAAGCCGCTTCCCGATAGCTAAATAGTTTAAGCGCGCTGTTCGGCATGCGGTCAGTCGTATCTAATTCAGACGTGGTTAGTCCCTCTTGATCATGAAAGCACAGCCAGAACAACTATCGGTCGGCGGAAAGCGCATCGCAGTCTCAAAGCTCGAGAAGTTGATGTATCCCGGCCATCACTTCACCAAGGCTCGCGTGATCGATTACTACATAAAGATTTCGAAGTATCTGCTGCCGCATCTGAAAAATCGTCCAATCACGCTGAAGCGTTTTCCCGAGGGAGTGTTCGGAGAATTTTTCTACGAGAAAGACGCTCCTGCTTTCACGCCTGATTGGGTTAAGACGTTTGCGGTTCCGCGTCGCAGCAAAAGCGGTCCTGACATTCGTTACATCCTGGTGAACGACTTGCCGACTCTCGTTTGGCTTGCAAACCTCGCGAACCTGGAAATCCACCCCTTCCTGCACCGCGCGCCGCAAATACAGCGGCCGACCGCAATCGTCTTTGATTGCGATCCCGGCGAAGGCGCAAACATCCTGACGTGTGCGCGCGTCGCGTTCATGTTGCGAGATTTGTTGGCTGAACTCGATCTGCAGTCGTACGCGAAAGTGTCCGGGTCAAAGGGCCTGCAGCTGTACGTCCCGCTTAATACGCCGGTCACTTACGCCCAGACTCAGCCCTTTGCTAAAGCCATCGCTGAATTACTGGCCGAACGCGAACCAAAGCTAATTGTTTCGGAGATGCCCAGGGTTTTTCGCACCCGGAAAGTGTTTATTGACTGGAGTCAAAACGCTGATTTCAAGTCGACGGTCAGCGTTTACTCGTTGCGAGCCAAGTCACACAGTCCTTACGTTTCGACTCCGGTTGAATGGGATGAATTGCAGCAGGCAATGGATCGCGAGGATGCTGACAGTCTTTACTTCAAACCCGATGAAGTAATCGAGCGAGTGCGAGATCGCGGCGATCTTTTTAGTGTGGTCCTGACTCAGAAGCAGAAGCTGCCACGCGAAGTCGCCGCTTACCTTGCGAAGCAGAATGGCGGCAAGACCGGAAAGATTCGAAGCCTTGAGTTGTACGAACATAAAAGGGACTTCACTAAAACGAAGGAACCAAAGCCGAACTTGCCGCACCGCAGCCGTCAGGGTGGTCGACGCCGGTTCGTAATCCAAAAACACGCGGCGAGTCATCTTCATTATGATTTTCGTTTGGAAATGCATGACGTGCTGAAGTCCTGGTCTGTTCCCAAGGGTCCGCCGTTCAAAGAAGACGAGCGACGGCTGGCAATGGCGACGGAAGATCACCCGCTTGAGTATCTCGATTTCGAAGGGATTATTCCGAAGGGACAATACGGCGGCGGGACCGTAATGGTATGGGACATTGGTTCGTACGACTTGATCGAGGGCAATTACTACAAGGGCTTTATGCGCGTGCACCTGTCAGGACAGAAACTAAAAGGTGAATGGACACTCGAGCGGTTTCGCGAAGAACCGGGTAACAAGTGGCAGCTTCGAAAAACAGGCGGCAACACGCGAACGGTGTCTAAGACACGCGACGATCTGTCGGTCCTCACCTCACGCACGATGAGTGAGATTGCACGAGCTGCGGACGCGCGGTGGGAAAGTAATCGAACATAAAAACCGATACGTGTTTTCGAGTTTCTCTGGGGAGGATTTTCGAAACTGCGTAGACTTTATCGCAAAACTGTTTAGTGTTCGCTAGCGAACATGCCCCGGGAAAAACCGTTGCTAATAAGGTGCTCAGCTAAATAGCGCGCGCCCCCAATCTGCAATTTTCGGCTCGCTTTCGCGAGCAATTTCAAGGAGGGAAATTATGGCTGACAAAGACAAAGGCGGACAAGGTGGACAGGGTGGACAAGGTGGACGGGGTGGATCGGGTTCCGGCGGCGGCGGTAGCCAGGGCGGAAGCAAAAGCGGCGGACAAGGCGGTGGTGGTAATAAAGGCGGCGGCTCACAAGGTGGCGGCGGTGGCCGCAGTGGATCCGGTGGCGGCAATCGCTAACCGAAACCTTAAAGGGCGAGCTCCCGCGAGCTCGCTTTTTTTGGCGGTAGATTTTTTTGCGTGAAGAGGAAACGCGAGTGGAAGTCGGAACATCTTTGGCATCGCGTTTGCCAACTTTGAATCACGCGTCACAAAAGTCTTCAGGATGGCTGATAACAAAACAGTAAGTTGAATTTTCCTGTACTGAACTAAAGCGAGCAGCAAAACTCAGCTGCTCGACTGCTAACCGACATCGGCGAACAGGTCGGAGAAAATTCAACAGCCCGGTCAGCCTGCTGCGTTAATCCTGTCAGCGAGACTAAAACTTTCCCGGGCGTTGCTGTGTCCACGCCCGGAGCGGGGAAACGAACAAGGGGTGCTATGAACGAAATCAAATTCTCGAATCCTGCAAGCCTTCATGCCCAGGCCATTATCAATTCCGGCGTTACGAATCAAACACGCTCAGCGCCGGGGGAAGCCCAGCCGGATCTCGTTTGCTTTTCACACCTGCGTTGGAACTTCGTCTATCAACGTCCACAACATTTGTTGAGCCGGGCGGCGCGTTCGCGACGTGTGTTTGTAGTTGAGGAGCCAATTTTCGACAACGGATCGATGCGACTAGACGTGACCGAAAGCGACGCTGGCGTTTATGTTGTCGTGCCGCATTTGCCTGAGGGTCTATCCAGTGAAGTTGCAAGGCAGGCGGTTTTGCGCAGGCTGGTCGATCAACTATTTGCTGAGCACCAGATCGTCAATTTTGTGGCCTGGTATTACACGCCGATGGCGCTGGAGTTTACCCAGCACCTGAAACCGCTGGCGACCATTTACGACTGCATGGACGAGCTATCGGCATTCAAGGGCGCGCCTTCTGCTTTGCAGGCGCGCGAACAGCAGCTGTTCAGCCGTTGCGACCTGGTCTTCACCGGCGGGCAAACACTCTACGAGGCGAAGCGAACGCAGCACGAGTCCGTTCACGCTTTCCCCAGCAGCATCGATCGCGCGCACTTCGGAAAAGCGCGCACCATCAAGGCTGAACCTGAGGACCAACAAAACATTCCGCATCCGCGGCTCGGTTTCTTCGGAGTGATTGACGAACGATTTGATATTGAGTTGCTAAACAGCATTGCGCTAGCCCGGCCAAACTGGCAGTTCGTCATGATTGGACCGGTGGTGAAGATCGATCCGGCGACGCTCCCGAATCACGAAAACATTCATTACCTCGGCGGACGCGATTACCAGGATTTGCCGGCATACCTTGCCGGTTGGGACGTAGCGCTGTTGCTGTTTGCCCGAAACGAAGCAACACGCTTTATCAGCCCGACCAAAACGCCGGAGTATCTGGCCGCCGGGAAACCGGTAGTTTCAACTTCGATACGCGACGTGGTGCGACCTTACGGGCAGCAAGAACTGGTCAGGATTGCGGATCAGCCGGACGAGTTTATTCAGGCCGTCGAGGCGATTTTGGCTGAAGACAAAAACCAGCGCAGCGCGTGGCTCAAGCGGGTTGACTCGTTTCTCGCGGACATGTCGTGGGACGAAACCTGGACGCGCATGTCGGAACTAATCGATAACGCAGTCGCTGCTAACACCGCGTCCCGCGACGCCGTCCCGACGGCAGCATTTAAATCGCTGGCCGCCACGGCGGTCACGATGCGCCGATGATTTCAGAAATTAATAACGATTTTTACGATCAAGGGGTGGTTTGAAATGTTTGACTATTTAATTGTGGGAGCCGGGTTCGCCGGCAGCGTATTGGCCGAACGACTCGCGGCCGGTTCAGACAAGAAGGTTTTGATTTGCGACAAACGGCCGCACATCGGTGGCAACGCTTACGACCATTACAACGATGCCGGCATTTTGGTTCACAAATACGGGCCGCACATTTTTCACACCAACTCGCGCGAAGTGTTCGAGTATCTTTCGCGCTTCACTGAGTGGCGTCCGTATCAACATCGCGTGCGCGCCAGCGTCGACGGGCAAGTCGTGCCCATTCCCATAAACCTCGACACGATTAATGCGCTCTACGGATTAAACCTGACCTCTTTCGAGGTCGAAGAATTCTTCAAGTCGGTGGCCGAGTCGCGTGATGAAATTCGCACCTCGGAAGACGTCGTGGTGAGTACCGTAGGTCGCGAGCTTTACGAAAAATTCTTCCGCAACTACACGCGTAAGCAATGGGGACTGGATCCCTCCGAACTCGATTCGAGCGTGACCTCACGCGTGCCTACCCGTACGAACCGCGACGATCGTTATTTTACCGACACCTATCAGGCCATGCCGTTGCATGGGTTCACGCGCATGTTTGAAAAGATGCTGGACCATCCAAACATCAAGGTGCTGCTCAATTGCGATTATCGCGAAGTGGAAAAAGACGTGCCGTTTCGCAAGATGATTTACACCGGCCCGGTCGATACATTTTTTGACTACGCTTACGGGAAACTGCCTTACCGCTCACTGGAGTTTAAGCATGAAACGCATGACGTGCCCGTCTACCAATCGGCTCCGGTTATCAATTATCCGAACGATCAAATGTACACACGCGTCACCGAGTTCAAGTATCTAACCGGTCAGGGACACGCAAAGAGCAGCATCGTTTACGAGTTTCCTCGCGCCGAAGGCGATCCGTATTACCCGGTGCCGCGGAAGGAAAATGCAGAACTTTACCGCAAGTATAAAGCCCTCGCCGATGCGACGCGGGATGTATATTTCGTGGGCCGCCTCGCGACCTACAAGTACTACAACATGGATCAGATCGTAGCCCAGTCGCTGACTACCTACGCAAAGATTGTCGGCATGAAACGTCTGGAGGCGGTAACGAATGGCAACGGGCACGCAAATGGAAATGGTAATAGCCCCGGGTTTAGTGGCGGCCGCCCGGCAACAGCGTTGGCGCTTACTACTTCATGATGGTCGAGAGGCGTCGTCATGAGTTTTCAAGCAGCGCAACCCATCGAATTGTGGGCGGGAGTCGAGTGTACGGTTAATCGCGTCGGCGATCATTTTTTCGATCAGCTCGAACGCGGCTGTCACGCTCTGCGCCTGCAGGACCTCGATCGGCTCGCAGACTTGCAGGTCCGTGCGGTTCGCTATCCGATTCTGTGGGAACGCACTGCTCCGGACGGCCTCGACCGTATCGATTGGACCTGGGCCGACGAAAGGCTCGATCGTCTGCGTCAGTTAAACGTTGAACCGATCGTTGGCCTGTTACATCACGGCAGCGGTCCGCGCTACACGAGTCTCATTGATCCTGAGTTTCCGGAAAAATTTGCCGCGTTTGCCGGCGCAGTCGCAAAAAGGTATCCGTGGGTTTCAACTTACACTCCCATTAACGAGCCTTTAACCACTGCGCGCTTCAGCGGACTTTACGGCCACTGGTATCCGCACGCACGCGACGCGCGAGTCTTCGCGCGCGCTTTCCTGCTCGAGTCTCGCGGCATTGTCCTGTCGATGCGGGCAATCCGCGAGATCAATCCCGACGCGCGACTGTTGCAGACGGAAGACCTGGGCAAGACCTCCAGCACGCCCGCGCTCGCGTACCAGGCAGAGTTTGAGAACGAACGTCGTTGGCTCACCTATGACGTGTTGGCAGGTCGAGTCGTGCCCGGTCACCCGATGTGGGATTACCTGCGTTGGGTCGGGATAGCAGAGGCAGAGTTGCAGTGGTTTGCCGACAACGTGTGTCCGCCTGACGTGATCGGCATTAACCACTACGTCACCAGCGAACGCTTTCTCGATGAGCGCTGGTGGCGTTATCCGAAGCCGCTGCACGGCGGCAACGGTCGCCATGCTTATGCTGACGTTGAAGCGGTGCGAGTTTGTGCCGCCGGCGGGGCCGGACCGCGGGCTTTAATCGAAGAGGCCTGGCAACGCTACGGACTGCCGATCGCGATCACAGAAGCGCACCTCGGTTGTACCCGCGAAGAGCAGTTACGCTGGTTGAAGACTATTTGGGAAGCTGCACAGGATGCTAAACGCAACGGAATCGACGTGCGTGCCGTTACCGCCTGGTCCGCATTTGGCGCGTACGACTGGAATAGTCTGCTCACCGTCGATGCCGGCCATTACGAACCGGGACTTTTCGATTTGCGTTCCCCGGCGCCACGCCCCACAGCGCTCGCGACCATGGTTCGTGCGCTGGCTGAGAGACAGGAATTTGATCATCCGACTTTGTGTTCGCCCGGTTGGTGGGAGCGACTGGATCGGTTTTCCTATCCACCCGTCAGCCATCGTCATCCTGCCATCGCGGTGGATCGGCGTTTGAACACGCGCGGCCAGTCGAGTCCGCCAATATTAATTACCGGGGCGACGGGAACGCTCGGCCAGGCGTTCGCGCGAATATGCGAACAACGAGGGCTTGCTTATCACTTGCTCACGCGTAGCGAGATGGATATTGCCGATCCTTCAGCAGTTGAATCCGCAATAGCGCGTTTCGATCCGTGGGCGATTGTGAACACGGCCGGCTACGTACGAGTTGATGAGGCGGAGCGCGATCGGCAACGGTGTCTGCGAGAGAATGCGATCGGACCAGAAGTGCTGGCTACTGAGTGCGCCGCGCGCGACATCCCTTTAGTCACTTTTTCTTCAGACCTGGTCTTTGACGGCAAGCTTCGGCGTCCTTATGTCGAGGGCGATCACACCTGTCCCCTTAATGTTTACGGCGCAACCAAAGTGAAGGCGGAGCAGATCGTTTTAGGGCTGGCCGCGAAGGCGCTTGTCATACGCACCAGTGCCTTCTTCGGTCCGTGGGACCGACACAATTTCGCGCACGCGGTAGTGATCGCGCTGTCGCGTGGAGAAACGTTTCCAGCCGCACATGATGTGGCGGTCTCGCCGACGTTCGTCCCGGATCTCATAAACGCCACGCTTGATTTACTGGTTGACGGCGAGTCGGGAATCTGGCACCTGGCCAATACCGGCGCCTTATCGTGGTTCGATTTTGCGCGTTTGATTGCTGAGGAAGCTGGTTATGATGCCGCGCGCGTCGAAGCGCAGCCGACCAGGTCGTTTGGTTTTGACGCCCGGCGTCCCTCTTACTCAGCGCTCGGCAGTGAACGCGGCACACTGTTGCCGCCGCTCGAAGATGCAGTCAAACGTTTTGTGGCGGCGATTAGTGAATCGCAAATGTTCGAGTTGGAGCTGCCCCACGACGCGGATCTGGCGACATTCCCTACGCCCGATATCGCAAACAATGCAGGCCAGCAAACCCGGGTCGCGACCGGAAGTATGTAGGAACAGGCTCGCGACACCGGTAAGACTTTGATTGATGAGGAGGGAATATGTTTGAGGCAGGCGAAATCTACTTGCTACCGAATGGGCGTGAATTGATGGCTGCAGGTGATAGTTCGACGTTTTACGGCTTCGCCGATAACGGCTACGATTTGTTGCGTTATGAATTGAATGACGATGGCAGGCTGTTGTGTGCCGGTAGGATAACTGCCTGGAGACTCGACGATTTGCGCGCGCAAACCAATGAGATCGCGCCGCGTCTACCTATCCCGAGCGAACCGAGCGAGTGCGTCGTTAAATGACAAAACCTGAAGTTAGCGATATGCATCGTCGCCGCATTCTTTTACGCGACGGCCGATATTTGATCTTCTACACATTTGGCGACGTGAATGAATCGCCGCTTACCGACAACGAGAAGGCCAGCGCATCACTACGGCAAACTAAGAAGGTCGAAGCGACGGTGCGAAGGGAAGATTAGTGTCAGAGCTGCGGTGGAACCCACTGTTGGGTGAATGGTTGGTCACGGCTACTCATCGGCAGGACCGCACCTTTTTACCGCCTGACGACTTTTGTCCGCTGTGCCCTACGAAAGACGGCGGATTTCCCACCGAAGTACCGGAATCGGATTACGACATTGCGGTTTTTGAAAACCGTTTTCCCAGTCTGAAATCGAATCCGGAAGCGCCGACGGTGTCAGCCAGTGAACTTTACCCGGTGCGGCCGGCCCAGGGTGTTTGCGAGGTTATTCTCTATAGCCCAAACCACAATTCGTCGCTCGCGCAAGAGCCGGTTGAGCAGATTCTTAAGCTGGTTCAGGTTTGGACAGACCGGTTTCGTGAGCTCGGCGCGTTGCCGTTCGTCAAATACGTGTTCATCTTTGAAAACAAAGGTGAGGCGATCGGCGTAACGCTGCATCATCCGCACGGCCAAATCTATGCCTACCCGTTTATCCCGGCGCGCATTGCGCGGGAACTCGAACAGGCGGCTTCTCATCAGAAAACAACCGGACGTTGCCTCGTCTGCGATGTGGTCGCAGCTGAGGCCAGCGATTCGCGCCGCACGGTTGCCGAAAATGATTCGTTCGTCGCAGTCATTCCGTTCTTCGCGCGCTGGCCTTATGAAAGCCACATCTATGCGCGTCGCCATCTGCAGGCAATCGATGGGCTAACAGCGGCTGAGCAAATTCAGCTGGCGGCGATGCTCAAGACTTTGCTGGTCGCTTTCGACAAGCTCTTCAACACCTCGTTTCCTTACATGATGGTGATTCACCAACGACCGGTTGATGGCGAACGATACGATTACTATCATTTTCATATCGAGTTTTACCCGCCGTTGCGCACGGCAAACAAATTGAAATATTTGGCCGGCAGTGAAACCGGCGCAGGAATGTTTATCAACGACAGCTTGCCGGAAATAAAAGCGGCGGAGCTGCGGGCACACGTCGAACCAGTCGTTTGGCGCGCGGAAACAGCGAGTGGCAATGATTGATCTGCAGAAGCTGAGTGAGACTTTTGCAGAAATGTCTGCCGAGGCGCCACGCTTCTTTTCGGCGCCGGGGCGCGTGAACCTGATTGGCGAGCACACCGACTATAACGAAGGCTTTGTATTGCCGATCGCCATTGACCGTCGCACGGTGGTGGCGGCCGCGCGACGAAATGATCGAACCATACGGGTGCGTTCGATCGACTTCGATGAGGAAGCGAGTCTTTCGCTTGATGCCGCCTCGCATGACGGCCAACCCGATTGGTTTCGCTATGTTGCTGGAGTTGCGCGCGTTCTAAATGATGAACTTCGACTACCGCTGATGGGTTGCGATCTCGCAATTTCATCGGCCCTCCCGATGGGCGCCGGTTTGTCATCGTCAGCGGCGCTTGAAGTTTCAGTCGGGCTGGCGCTTTTGAATTTGAGTGCGGCAGAAGTGAACCCGAGAAGTTTGGCGCTCGCGGCGCAACGAGCAGAACATGTTTACGCCGGGACGCGCTGTGGGATCATGGATCAATTTGCGGCTGTGTTTGGTCAAAAGGATCATGCACTGCTAATCGATTGCCGTTCTCTTGAGGCAACGCCGATTCAGTTGCAGCTGCCTGAGTACGCGATCGTCGTGTGCGACACGAAGGTGAAGCACGAATTGGCGGCTTCAGCGTATAACGACCGACGCGCGGAATGTGAACTGGCAGTGGCGCAGTTGCGCAAAGCGGTTCCTGAAATTAGATCGTTACGAGACGTGACCGTTAACGACCTCGAACGTTTCGCTGAACTGCTACCGGCGCCGCTTGGTCGCCGTGCACGTCACGTGGTCAGTGAAAACGATCGTACGATTCGAGCCGCCGCGGCATTAGCAAATAGCGATGTGACTGAGTTTGGCGTTTTGATGCGGCAGTCGCACGAGTCATTGCGTCACGACTTTGAAGTTAGTTGCCAGGAATTGGACACGATGGTGGAACTAGCGTTGTCGCAGCAAGGTGTGTGCGGCGCTCGCATGACCGGCGGCGGCTTTGGCGGCTGCACCGTAAACCTCGTGCGACGCGATGTCGTCCCTGAGTTTCAAGAGTTTATTACTGCCGGGTACAAACGCGAGACCGGACTCGACGCCGAGACGTATTTGGTTGCGGCCGCGTCCGGCGCGCATGAAATATCGGAGCGGCCGGCTTAGGCTGCAGTGAATTGAATCATGCCTGATTCCCTTGAGATTCCGCGCCCCGATTATCCGCGCCCGCAATTCGCGCGCGACCGCTGGCTGAATCTAAACGGCGAATGGGAATTTGCTTTCGACGATCATAACGAGGGGATTGAACGCGGCTGGAACGATGGACGTGAACTCCCGCAACGCATAACGGTCCCGTTCGCGTATCAAACAAAACTGTCGGGCATCAATGACCAGAGCATCCACGAACTAGTTTGGTATGCGCGCACTTTCCAGCTACCACAGGATTGGTGTCGCGGCGATCTGTTGCTGAACTTTGGAGCGGTGGACTATGCAGCTACCGTTTGGGTGAATGGCCACGAAGTCGGACACAATCGCGGCGGGCACGTTCCGTTTCAGTTTGATATCGCGCCCTACGTCAAACCGGGCGCGAACCGTTTGAGTGTCCGCGTCGAGGACGCGCAGGATCCAAAGCAGCCGCGCGGCAAACAATCACACACTGGCTTACCGCAGGCGATCGATTACTACTGCACCACCGGCATCTGGCAAACAGTTTGGCTGGAACCGGTCCCTTCAATTCGGATTGAAGAACTGAAAATCCTGACGCACGCGCAGCGGAACCTCGTGGAAGTGACTGTCTTCCTGCACGCGCCGTCGGCAGCCTGGCGCATTGAAGTTGAACTATCAGAGCAGGGGAAACGAGTTGCTTACGCCGAAGATTTCACCGCGGTCGCGACCGGCCGCCTGATCCTTACAATCCCTTACGCAAAACTTTGGTCGCCTGAAACACCGCATCTCTATGACTTGCACGTGCGTTTGTTCGACCGGGAACAGCTGTTGGATGAAGTCCGGTCTTACGTTGGACTGCGCGGCATCCGCCTGCTCGACGGCCGCTTCCTGATAAACGGTAAACCAACTTTTCTGAAGATGGTGCTGGACCAGGGTTACTGGCCTGATGGTTATTTGACGGCGCCTACTGATGAAGCATTTCAAACCGACATCGGTTGGATAAAGATGTTTGGCTTCAACGGAGTGCGCAAGCACCAGAAAATTGAAGACCCACGCTGGCTTTACTGGTGCGATCGTTTGGGACTGATGGTATGGGAAGAAATGCCGAACGCGCGCGAGTGGTCACCGGAAGCCGAAGACGCGTTATCGACCGAATGGCGTACGGCGGTGCAGCGCGATTACAACCACCCGTGCATTATTTCCTGGGTTCCAGTTAATGAAAGCATGGGTTTTCCGGAGTTAGGTCAACAGCACGCCGGACAGTATGGGTTCATCGAACGAATGGTGCGCGTCACCCGCCGTCTGGATGGATCGAGACCCATCGTCGACAACGATGGTTGGGAACATACCGACATTACCGATGTCTGCGCGATTCACGATTACACGCCGACGCGCGAAAAGCTTGAGGCGCGTTATGCGGAAGCGATCGCCGGCGGAGACTTACCCACCAACGTGTGGCTGAGCGAGAAGCCGCTGTTTGCGCGCGGATCGAAATATCGCGGTCAACCAATCGTGCTGTCAGAAATTGGCGGCTTCCTTACCATCCCGCAGGATGTGCCGGAAGGAAGGCGCGACATGCTTTACCAGTTTTACGGTTCATTCGACAAACCGGAGGAACTGCTGGAGCGTTACCACGATTTAATGTTGGGCGTTTCGAGTCTGAGGTTCCTGGCTGGCTTCTGTTACACGCAGCTTACTGATATCGAACAGGAAATGAATGGATTGCTTACTTACGATCGCCGGCCAAAGGTCGACGTTGAGAGTATCGCGAACATTCATCGCGAACTGTTCAAGTGAGCGCGGCCGAAAAAAGAAGGACAGACATGGCAGAAAAAGTGCCAGCGTTGGCAGGGCGTCAAAAGCGCCACAGGCGCGAAATGTAAAAGCCTGGGCCAACGGCCCAAGGTGAGGTGCAGCAGGGAGTCCTATCCGCGCTGAAGCCGCTGAATAAGATGTTATGGCTCCCCGAAATTTTACGACGTAACGGCATGAGATATGCACTGCTGATTACGACAATCTTAATTCGTAATATTTCAATGCAACGACGGTATTTATGTGCGGTTGCTGACGGTGTAGGGCAGTCATTCCTGCCTGGCCCGCAGTTTTGCGTTGGTCGTAAGAAAGATTCGCTCAGGTGAGAAGGACAGCACGAATGGCTGCCTGTCCAACAACTCCGGGAGCTTGCTCATGTACGGAACAAGGGGATGGTACTACTCGATAAACCTCGCAGTTCTCTGCGTCGCGTCGGCATTTTTCTTCTCCTGCCAAACCAATCCCCGTGAGCCGTCACAGAATGCGCAGGCCGTAACTTCGGGCAATCGTGTCCAAAGTGCGCCGACTGGCGCTAACGTGACGTCTGCTGAACCCGAAGATGGACGTTGGATCATGCCGGCGAAAAACTTCGCCAGCACCAGGTATTCGGGGTTGCAGGATATTAACGCCGGAAATGTCTCGTCACTAAAATTGGCGTGGAGCTTTTCCACTGGCGTCATGCGTGGTCATGAAGCCGCGCCGATCGTGGCGGACAACACGATGTTCATTGTCACGCCCTATCCGAACATTCTTTACGCGCTGGACCTCACTCAACCGGGTGCTCCCGTCAAGTGGAAGTATGAACCGAACCCCTCGGCCTCGGCGCAGGGTGTAGCCTGCTGCGATGTGGTGAATCGCGGCGCTGTTTATGCAGACGGCAAAGTGTTCTTCAACACACTCGACAACCACACGATTGCGGTCGATGCCGCGTCTGGGAAACTGCTCTGGAACACGCAGGTCGGCGACATTAATAAAGGCGAGAGCCTGACGATGGCGCCACTTGTAGTTAAGGGTAAGGTGCTGGTCGGCAACAGCGGCGGAGAGTTTGGCGTGCGCGGTTGGCTCACTGCACTCGACGCCAACTCCGGACAAATCGCGTGGCGCGCTTTCCATACTGGCCCCGATGCCGACGTCCTCATCGGCGCAAACTTTCATCCCTATTACTCGCAGGATCGCGGTAAGGATTTGGGCGTTGCCTCCTGGCCTGCAGACGCCTGGCGCATTGGCGGCGGGACAACCTGGGGTTGGATCTCCTACGACGCGGAGCAGAACCTCATTTTCTACGGAACCGGCAATCCGGGTCCCTGGAACGCCGATCAACGGCCCGGGGATAACAAGTGGACCGCGGGCATCTTTGCCAGAAATCCCGACACCGGTGAAGCGCATTGGTTCTACCAGTTTAGTCCGCACGACCTTCACGACTACGACGCAGTTAATGAGCAGATCCTTGTCGACCTGCCCATTGGCGGACAGACGCGCAAAGTCCTGATTCGTCCGGAACGAAATGGCTACGTCTACGTGATGGATCGGCAAACCGGACAAGTGCTCTCCGCGAATCCCTTCGCTTACATTACGTCTACGCGCGGTGTGGATCTCAACTCCGGATTACTGCTTTACAACGACGAGAAGAAAACCGAGGTAGGCCGGGTGGTTCGCGAAATCTGTCCCGCCGCACCGGGCGCGAAAGACTGGCAGCCATCTGCTTTTTCGCCGAAGACCGGACTTGTTTACATCCCACATCAAAACCTTTGCATGGACGCGGAAGGACTGGAAGCGAACTACATCGCCGGCACGCCTTACGTCGGCGCGAACGTGCGTATGTACGCGGGACCTGGTGGCAACCGCGGTGAATTTCTCGCGTGGGATCCGGTGAAGGGAGAAAAAGTTTGGGCGCTGCCGGAAAAGTTTCCCGTCTGGAGCGGGACGGTGGCGACCGCCGGTGATGTTGTTTTTTACGGAACGATGGATGGCTGGTTTAAGGCAGTGAATGCCTGGTCGGGACAATTGCTGTGGCAGTTCAAATGTGGTTCCGGAATCATCGGCCAACCGATCAGTTATCGAGGACCGGACGGCAAACAGTACATCGCGATTCTATCGGGTGTCGGGGGCTGGTCAGGAGCGATTGTGGCGGGCGGCCTCGACCCGCGTGATCCTACCGGCGCGCTGGGTTTCGCGGGTGCGATGAGTGATTTGCCCGACGCTACCACGAAGGGAGGGACGCTTTATGTTTTCGCCCTTCCTTAAAGCTACGGTTGTGTGGTCGCTGATTGTCTGCTCGCTTAGTTGCGGCGTTAAGAAAGATCGATTGCCGCTTGCCGCTGCATCGTTACCTGTCAGTCGGCCCACTGGAGTTTTGCGCGTATGCGCCGACCCCAACAACCTGCCTTTTTCCAACAACCGCCTCGAAGGTTTTGAAAACAAACTGGCGGACCTGATCGCGAACGAATTAGGCGAGCGGGTGGAATATACCTGGTGGGCGCAGCGTCGCGGCTTCTTCCGCAATACTCTGAAAGCCGGCGCTTGCGATGTCGTGATTGGCGTGCCGGCCGCGTTTGAGCTGGCGCTAACTACGTCGCCTTACTATCGCTCAAGCTACGTTTTTGTTTCTCGCAAGTCGAGCCGGCTTCACCTCGCGTCTTTCGACGATCCGCAATTACGAAAGCTGAAGATTGGCGTGCAGCTCGTGGGTGACGATGCGGCTAACACGCCGCCTGCGCACGCGCTGAGTGCTCGGAACATCATCACAAACGTAAAAGGCTTCACGCTCTACGGCGACTATTCAGAACCAAATCCGCCCGCGCGAATCGTTGAGGCTGTGGAGCAGGGAACGGTCGACGTCGCGATCGTTTGGGGGCCGCTCGCCGGGTACTTTGCAAAACACAGTCGCGTGCCGCTTGAGATTGTTCCTGTCTCGCCTGAAGTTGATCAGCCCTTTCTACCTTTCGTTTACGACATCTCGTTCGGTGTGCGCCGAGGAGATCAGGATCTGAAAGACCGCCTCGAACAAATTCTTGAGAAACGACGCGGCGATATCGATCGCATCCTCGCCGACTATGGCGTGCCTCGGAAAGACACGAAGGGAGGAGCGATATGAAAGCACTTTGTCTGTCAGCTTTCCTGGCGCTGCTTCTGAATGGCTGCGCGAGAGAGAAGCGACAGTTTGAGCCGCCCCCGCCGGCGCGGGTCGAAACTCAGGCCATCACGCTTAGCGAATTGCGACCCGGCGCGACGACAACAGCAGTCGCGCCCAAGTCTGGAATCGAAGACCAGGCTTACCCGGTATCCGAAGGGAAGCGTTTGTATACGGCGTACAACTGCTCAGGTTGTCACTTCAACGGCGGCGGCGGTATCGGCCCGGCACTGATGGACGAGAAATGGATCTATGGCTCCGAACCGGTAAATGTGTACGCCACCATCGTCGAAGGCCGGCCCAACGGAATGCCCTCGTTTCGCGACAAGATTCCCGACAACCAGGTTTGGCAGCTCACCGCTTACGTGCGTTCGCTAAGCGGGCAATTGTCGAAAGGTGTTTCGCCTGGAAGAAGCGACGACATGAACGCGCACAAATCGGAGCAGGCAACCGAGAAAAAGACGCCCCAGAAATCGAACGTTCCGAAAGCGGCAGAACAACCGTGAAGCAGAAACTGTCCAGCTTAATCTTAGGCCTTGCGGCGACGATTGGCGCCTGTTGCTTCACCGTGACGGCAGGTGGGGTTCAGTCTGTTACGAATCCGGCCGGGCCACAGGCGCACAACATAGGACAGTTGTGGTGGCTCATGTTCTGGGTGTGCAGCGCAGTTTTCGTAGTCGTGATTTCTCTGGTGCTGCTGGCGTTTGTTCGTGGCCGGCGCGCCGCAGGCGGAGCGAACCATCCGTTGTCCATTGAGTTGAGGCCGGCGGTGGAAACGGAACGTCGCCAGGGGTTGTGGATTATTTGCGGCACGGTAGTCACGATCCTGATTCTCTTCGTTTTTCTGATCGATAGTTTCCTGGTTGGTCGCGGACTCACCGCGGAGTTGGCGCACAAGCAGGGTGTCAACATAGAAGTCACGGGCCATCAATGGTGGTGGGAAGTGCGTTACCAGAATGTCGACGCCAGCAGTATTTTTACTACCGCTAACGAGATTCACATTCCGGTAGGCGTGCCTGTCACCTTTACACTAAAAGCCAACGACGTCATTCACAGTTTTTGGGTGCCTAATCTCAGCGGAAAGAAGGATCTGATTCCGGGTAAGGTTGCGACGATCTGGCTGCAAGCGGATCAGCCGGGAGTTTATCGCGGGCAGTGTGCTGAGTATTGCGGCCACCAGCACGCGCACATGGCGCTCTGGATAATTGCGGAACCTCAGGAGCAGTTCAACAACTGGCACCGTAATCAAATTCAAGCGGCGGTGACGCCGATCAACGCGGACCAGCAACGCGGTCAACAAATATTCCTCTCGTCAACGTGTGTCATGTGCCACGCCATCAATGGCACGCCCGCGAATTCGAACATCGGTCCGAACCTGACGCACCTGGCAACGCGCAGCACTATCGCGGCAGCAACGCTGCAAAACGATAGCGCACACCTGATGAGCTGGATTAGCGATTCACAACAAATAAAGCCCGGCAATCACATGCCGCCAAACCCGTTGACCCCGGACGATCTCAAATCGTTAGTGAATTACCTGCAGAGTTTGAAGTGATGAGCGAGGCAAACGTGCAAAGCCTAAATGTGGACGACGCGGCTCCGGACTACGAAGCGCCGGAGCCGATTACCAGTCCGATCGTGCCCACGGAAATGGATCTTGCGCGCGAGCTCGAGGAACTCGAGCGTACCTGGAAGAGACCAGGCGGCGTCGTCGGTTGGATAATCGATACCGACCATAAAGCGATCGCGCTGCGCTACATCGTTACCGCTTTCATTTTTTTCTTATTCGGTGGAATAGAAGCAGCGCTAATGCGTTTGCAGCTGGCGCGTCCGGAAAACCATTTTCTTGGTCCCGACCTCTACAACCAGATTTTCACGGTGCACGGGACCACGATGATGTTCTTGTTTGCCGTTCCGATAATGACGGCACTGGGCATTTATTTAGTGCCGCTCATGCTCGGCACGCGCGACGTCGCCTTTCCTCGTCTCAACGCCTACGGTTATTTCGTCTACCTGATCGGAGGCATTCTTCTTTACGTCGCCTTCCTCATGAACACCGGTCCCGACGCCGGCTGGTTTTCTTATGTGCCGCTGTCAGGTCCCGCCTACTCGCCCGGCAAGCGCGTCGACATCTGGGCGCAGATGATTACCTTTACTGAAATCTCCGCGCTGTGCGGCGCTATAGTGGTGATCGGAACGGTGTTCAAGATGCGCGCGCCCGGTATGTCGCTGCATCGACTGCCGCTGTTTGTGTGGGCGCAGCTGGTCACGTCGTTCATGATTATTTTTGCGATGCCCGCAGTGATGCTTGCCAGCAGCTTTCTCGCAAGCGATCGCCTGGTCGATACCCACATCTTCAACCCTGCGGAAGGCGGCGATGCAATTCTTTACCAGCACATGTTCTGGTTCTTTGGTCATCCTGAAGTCTACATAATCTTCATTCCGGCGCTCGGTTTCATCTCTTCCATCGTAGTCACCTTCGCGAGACGACAAATCGTTGGCTACACGGCGATGGTCTTGTCGTTGGCCGCAACCGCTTTCCTCGGTTTTGGGTTGTGGGTGCACCACATGTTTGCGACACCGTTGCCCCAGATGGGCCAAAGCTTCTTTACCGGAGCCAGCATGATGATCGCCATTCCCAGCGGCGTTCAGATCTTCTGTTGGATCGCGACGCTCTGGAGCGGCAAGTTAAACGTAAAGGCGCCACTGCTGTTCGTGCTCGGCTTCTTTGCGATCTTCATTCTCGGCGGGCTGACGGGTGTGATGCTGGCGTCCGTGCCCCTCGATCTGCAGATTCACGACACGTTTTTTGTAGTTGCTCATCTGCACTACGTCTTGATCGGCGGTTCCGTCTTTCCTCTGTTCGGCGCTTTCTATCACTGGTTTCCCAAGTGGACCGGCCGGCTCTTGAACGAGCGACTCGGCCGGCTGAATTTTTGGCTGATGTTCATCGGGTTCAACCTCGTGTTTTTCCCGATGCATCAACTGGGGCTTCACGGCATGCCCCGCCGCGTTTACACCTACCTTCCGGAAACCGGCTGGGGCACGCTGAACCTCGTGGCCTCAATAGGCGCTCTCGTGCTCGCAACCGGAGTGCTTGTTTTTATCGTGAATGTCTTTTGGTCACGCCGCGCAGGTGCAGTGGCCGGACCGGATCCGTGGGGTGGCGACACGCTCGAATGGAGCATCGCTTCGCCGCCACCCGACTTCAACTTTTTCAATATCCCAACCGTGCAGGGTAGATACGCAATGTGGTCAATGACGGAAACAACGCCGATCATTCGCGGTTTGAGTACGCATAAACGCGAAACTCTGGTGACCAGTGTGCTCGACGCCGAACCGGAGTTGCGCTTCGAAATTCCCGGGCCGTCCGCCTGGCCCTTCCTGCTGGCGCTGGCGACGGCCGAGACATTCATCGTTGGGATTTTTACACCGTGGGCGTTTCCGGTGGGCGCGGTGCTTGCCGCCGCCGTGTTCACGGCCTGGTTCTTTGGCGATCCAAATTACGAAAACAAAACTGAAAAGGACGAACAGCGGTCGGAGGCTCCGGCGCCGCCTGCCGGTCTGCAACCTGAAAACGCATGAGCGCGCGACCAATCATCGACGTTTCGAAATTGCCGCACCACGGATTCAATACGCTTGATCCGGTGTGGTGGGGAAATAACTTCCTGCTGGCAATCGAAACCACGATGTTTGTGATTTGTATCGCCACCTATTACTACCTGAGGCAAAACTTTCCTCTTTGGCCGCCACCGTTGGCCCAGCTGACAGCGCCGCTGAACCCGCTGCCAGAACTCGGCGTCGCGACCGCAAACACCATCCTGTTAGTGGCGAGTTGCATCCCCATGATTGTGGCCGACCTCGCCGCGCGTCGAGGAAATCGTGGCGCGACTAAGATTGCTCTACTGGTATGCCTCGCGTGCGCCGCCGTCGCGGTGACTTTGCGATCATTTGAATTTGGCGCGGTGAAATTTCGCTGGGACTCAAACGCCTATGGTTCGATCGTTTGGTTCATTCTCGGATTACACATGCTGCATCTCGTCACCTTAACGTGCGAAACGGTTTTGTTGACGGTGTGGGCCTTCGTTCGGGAGTTTGATATGAAGCACCGCGTCGACATCACCGCGCTGGCCGTTTACTGGTACTGGGTGGTGGGCATCTGGCTGCTGCTTTACGGGGTGGTTTACTTCACGCCGCGCGCCTGACAACGACGGGGGCACAAGGGCAGGGCAAGGGAAACGGGAAGGTGTCCGACAAACTTGAAGTTTGTCGCTCCTACTCGACAAGCTGACGCTTGTCGCACAAAAAACGAAATGGAAAATGAGGATCGACAAGTAGTTAAGGCGACTCACATCAGCGGGCGATCCATCCGCGCCGGTTACGCAATGTGGATCGGGCCTCTGCTCCCGGCGGTCGCCTGGGCTGTGCAGATGCAACTGAACTACTGGTTGCTGCGTGGCGCTTGTGCGCGCGCCAGCAATCTTGCTTTACGTTCAGTTTTCCTGGTTGCAATTGTTTCCGTTTTTATCGGTGGCCTTGGATGCTGGCTGGCGTGGCTGCGGCTTAAAGATATTTGGCCGACCCGTCATCGTGAACAGCAGGAGCGCAGCCGCTTTTTGGCTGTCCTGAGTTTGTTGATGGCGGCGATGTTTTTGCTGGTGATCATCGCGCAGGGCGTGGCCACTCTAATTTTCGATCCGTGTCAATTGTGAATTGATGAGGCAAGCTCCATTCAAACTTCTGATCCGTGTTGTGCTCGTCGTCCTCGCGTTGGCTATACCCGTTGTTGCACACGAAGGTAAGCCGCACAACTGGCACGACCTGTGGCGAAGTTGGAGCTTCGAACCGCTGGTGGTCATCTCGTTGGCGGTCACGGCATCCCTTTTCATCGTAGGACTCATCAGCCTTTGGCGCGAGAGCGGCGTCGGCAAAGGAATCCGGCGTTGGGAGGCCTTGACGTTTGCTTTCGGATGGTTCGCGTTGTTCGTCGCCCTGGTCTCGCCGGTACACGCCTGGGGTCGCGTGCTGTTTTCGGCACACATGACACAGCATGAATTACTGATGTTGGTCGCCGCGCCGTTGTTGGTTCTAAGCCGACCCTTAATCGCCTTCATGTGGGCAATCCCACTTCACTGGTCGCGGCGCACCGGCAGCTGGGCGAGGGCGAACTGGTTTCGCAAACTCTGGCAGGTGATCACGATTCCAATCGTGGCATGGTTGATTCATGCAGTTGCGCTATGGATGTGGCACATCCCCTCATTATTCGACGCGACTTTGCACAGCGAATTAGTTCACACCGTGCAACACCTGAGCTTCTTACTTTCAGCCCTGCTTTTCTGGTGGGCGCTGCTTCATGGTCAGAAAGGCTGGATGGGTTATGGCGCCGGGGTGCTTTACGTTTTCACCACCTCGATACACAGCGGACTCCTCGGCGCGTTACTGACCTTTTCGGCAACTGTTTGGTATCCATCGTACGTAGGTCTGACCAGCTCCTGGGGCTTGACGCCGCTCGAGGATCAACAACTCGGCGGGTTGATCATGTGGATACCGGCCGGCGTGGTCTACGCGATCGCCGCGTTGGTTTTGTTGGCGGGCTGGCTGCGTAAATCGGAAGCGCGCACTGCCAAACGCGAGCGGGCCGGGGAACCATCGATTGCGACGGCACGCGTATGAAGAAACTGCTGGAGATAAGCCTGGGAATCGTGACCAGCGTCGGCGGCTTTTTGGAAATTGGATCGATCGCCACTGCCGCGCAGGCCGGCGCTGAATTTCGTTTTCAATTGCTTTGGGCAATTCTGCTCGGTGGACTCTGCATCATCTTTCTGGTGGAACAGTCTGGCAGGCTGTCTGCCGTCAGCGGACATACGATCGTGGGCGCGATTCGCGAGCGGTTCGGGTTCAACTATTTCTTCTTCCTCTTCGTTACGCTCGGACTGGTCACATTGCTGGTGCTGGCCGCTGAAATCGGCGGGGTTTGCGTTGCGTTCGAAATGGCCACCGGAATTGGCTTTCAATGGTGGGGGATTCCCGTGGCCTTCCTGGTTTGGATCTTGATTTGGAAAGGAACCTTTGGAGTAATCGAAAAAGGCGTTTCCCTTCTGGGACTGGTGACGATCAGCTTCATTGTCGCTGCCATCATCATGCATCCGGATTGGCTGGCTGTTGCCCGGGGCGCCTTACCTTCGATTCCAACCCACGACCGCTCACGCTATTGGTTTGTCGCAGTTTCAATCCTGGGCGCGTCGATTTCGCCGTATCTCTATTTCTTTTATTCGTCCGGCGCGATCGAAGATCACTGGGACGAAAACTACATCAACGTCAACCGCGTGATCGCATCGACCGGCATGAGCTTTGGCAGTTTGATTTCCATTGCCGTCTTGATTCTTGCGGCCCTCGTGTTTCCGCCACGCGGCCTTCACGCCGATCACTATTCGCAACTCGCATTGCTGATGCAGGATGCGCTCGGGCATTGGGGCTTCATCTTATTTGTCCTGTCGTTGGGAATTGCTTGTTTGGGTGCGGCGCTGGAGATAACGCTTGAAGTGGCATACCTCGCCGCGCAGGGTTTTGGTTGGAACTGGAGCGAGAATCAGCCGCCTATAAAGGAAGCTCGCTTCAGTTTGACTTACACGCTGGTAATTATTCTGGCTGTCGTGTTCGTGCTAATCGGCATCGATCCGCTACAGCTCACGATGTTCTCGATGGCTCTGACTGCAGCCACGTTGCCAATCTCCATCGTGCCGTTTCTAATTCTAATGAACGACAAAAATTACCTCGAAGAGTTTCGCAATGGCTGGTTCTCAAACTTTGTAGTAATCGCGATTATTTCGCTCGCCTTCCTGTTGTCCCTGGTCGCGATTCCGTTGCAGATTTTTGGAGGTGGCTGATATGAATTTGATACGCGACTGCCTCGACAAACAGGTGGTGGACCGCCACGGCCAGAACATGGGTCGGGTGGACGGAATTGTTATTCAACTCGAGACCGGCAAACAGCCGCGTGTCGCTTTTGTTGAATTGGGCGTTGAAACAGTGGCGCGGCGCGTTTCCTCGTCGTTCGAGCGGCTGCTGAAAAAACTGATTCGCTCACAGGCCGGCGAACAGGAAGCGCGGTATCGCATTCCCTGGTCGAAGGTTATTCCTGCAGGAATTGAGCTCGTCGCAAACGTTGAAGCGGAAAAGACCCCGGCGTTGAGACTGGAACTCTGGCTGCGCCGAAACGTTGTTTCGCGAATTCCAGGAGCGTAATGGCGGCACAGGAAATAAATTTGGAGTTGTTACTGGGGCGCAAAGTTTTTGCGCTTAACGGCAAATCAATCGGCCGGCTGGAAGAAGTGCGAGGCGAACTTTCGCCCGGCGAATGTCACGTGACGGAATTCCTGGTGGGTGACTATGCGATGTTCGAGCGACTCGCGGCGTTGGCGATCGCGCGCTCGTTCCTAAGCTTGTTTGGCTCGCTGATCAAGAGTGGTTACCGCATTCCCTGGGACAAGCTTGATTTGTCTGATCCGAAACATCTCAAAATAACTTGCAAAGTCGCAGTGTTGCCGCGACTCGAAGTTAATGAGCTTACCTAATGATTCATCGGCCAAAGATTGTGCTGTTGCTCGTGTTCGCCGTTAGCAGCCTGAGCTGCGCCAGCAGAGCGGCCGGGCCGTTGGCTTACGTCACTAATGAACGCGACGGCACGGTTACAGTGATTGACACCGGCAGCAACACGGTGGTCTCGACCATCAGCGTCGGCGCGCGTCCTCGCGGCATACAACCAGGACCAGACCAAAAGACTATCTGGGTCGCGTTGAGCTACCCCAGCAATCAATCGCAAGGCGAAGACAAGATTGCGGTCATCGATGCTGCGAGCGGGAAGGTCGTAACCAAGTTTGACGCCGGCACCGATCCCGAGCAGTTTGTCATTAATAAGGACGGTTCCCGGCTGTACATCGCCAATGAAGACGCCGGCACCGCTTCGGTATCGGAAACCAAATCGAATCGGGTGATTGCGACGATGCCGGTGGGCCTTGAGCCGGAGGGCGTGGCGCTGAGCCCTGACGGCCGCTGGGTGTACATAACATCCGAAAGCAGCAGCACGGTGGCGGTCCTTGACACGGCCACAAATCAAATTGTGAAGACGTTTCTGGTTGGCGCCCGACCACGTGAAGCTGTTTTCACGAACGACGGATCGCGTGCTTATGTGACCGCTGAAAACGGTAATAACATTTCAGTGGTCGATACCAGCAGCCACACTGTGATTGGAACGATTGCGTTGCCACGCGACAATGCGGGCCTGCAGTTAAAGCCGAAGGGGATCGTGGTGTCGCGCGATGGAAAACGTCTTTACGTGGCGACCGGTCGAGGAAATTGTGTGGCCGTGATCGACGTACCGGCGCAGAAGGTTGTGCAACTAATTCCGACCGGCCAGCGGCCGTGGGGTATCGCGTTCAGCGCGGACGAGACAAAGCTTTACACGGCGAACGGACTCTCGAATGATGTGTCGGTGATTGATATCGCGAGGGGCAACGTGATTGCCACGATCAAGGCCGGCGATGGTCCGTGGGGAATTGTGGTCAGGCGATGAATCGTTGCACACCTCGAGAATGCACTCGACAGAATGCGGTTTTCTGGCGACACATCGGAGCCGTCCTGATGTTGTGCTTCACGCTGCCGGGCGTTGTCAGCGCTGTCCGGACGAATGATCAGGGCGCGCGAATCAAGGGCGTTGTGGTTGATTCGCGGCATGCGCCGTTGGTAAACGCCTTGGTTTGGTTTTGGACGTCACATTACGTTTCACCCAAAGAACTGACTGGCATCGATGGGGAGTTTGCGTTCGAGCTAAAGACCCTCGAACCGGTCCACCTCATCGTTGAATCAGCCGGCTTTTCGCGTACCGAGCTGTTGGTAAACCCGGTTGCGGGCGAGACCAGGTCACTGGAAGTCGTACTGAGTCCCGCTCCGATCAAGGGTGAAGTGACAGTAACCGCGAGCCGCGTGCCGATTGAAACAAACGAAACCGCCGCAAGTGTTCGTGTTATCTCAAAAGCCGACCTCGAGACCACCGCCGCGCCGACGATCGACGATGCACTCCGTCAGGTGCCCGGCTTTCAACTGTTTCGCCGCTCAGGCAGCCGAATCGCCAACCCAACCGCACAGGGAGTGAGTTTGCGTGGAGTCGGCGCCAGCGGTGCGAGCCGCGCGTTGGTGCTGGTTGATGGAATTCCCATCAATGATCCGTTTGGCGGCTGGGTTTATTGGGGACGTGTTCCGCGTGAATCGATCGACCGCGTCGAGGTAGTGCGAGGAGCGGCATCGGATCTCTACGGTAGCGCTGCGCTGGGCGGTGTGGTTGGCATGATTACGAAAGAGGTGGACCGTGCGGTGCTCGCGCTGGAATCGTCGTACGGCAGCGAGCACGCTTTCGACGGCTCAATTTTCACCGGCGGCGCTTATCAGAAGTTTAGTTTCAACCTCGCGGGCGAATTGCAAAAAACAAATGGTTACGTCGTCGTACCTGAGCAGCAACGTGGGCCGATCGACACGGCGGTCAATTCGCGACATTCGGCTGTCAATCTGCGGATCGGATATGACAAATCAGAACGGCTACAGTTATTCCTGAACGGGTCCTACTTTAGAGAGACGCGCCACAACGGCACGCCCTTGCAAACTAATGCGGCGCTGATTCGCGCAGTTAGTGGCGGCGCCAACAGTGAGTTGCAATTTCTCGGCTCTGTTGCTCTGCGGCTCTATCTGAGCAGGCAATCGCTCGATCAAAACTTCACAGCGGTTGCCGGCAATCGCGCCTCGGAAACTCTGACGCGCTTGCAACGCGTGCCGGCTCAGGTGGCCGGTCTATCTTTGCAGTCTTCCCGAAGTGTTGGGGACCGGCAAACTTTGATTTTTGGGGTTGATGCGCGCGAAGTGCGCGGAGCGAGCGACGAGACTGCCTATGTGCAGGGACGTGCTACAGCTTTTCTGGGCGCAGGCGGGCGGGAACGCGATTGGGGAGTCTTCGTCAAGGACATCGTGGGCCTTTCATCTAAACTTAGGCTCACTGCCGGCGCTCGTTTTGATCACTGGCGAAATTACGACGCCCACTCTGATACGCGCCCGACTAACGGCGCCACTGCCACACTGGTAAAGAGTTTTGCAGATCGTACGGAGCGTGCGATTAGTCCGCAGCTGGCGGTGCTGTACAAACCAAACGAGCAGCTGGGGATTTTTGTCTCCTCGTATGGCGCCTTCCGAGCGCCGACTCTAAACGAACTGTATCGTTCATTTCGCGTGGGGAATGTGCTGACGCTGGCTAATGAGCAGTTGCGCGCCGAGCGTCTTTGGGGTGGTGAAGGCGGTGTGAGCTTAACGCCGTCAGGCGGACGCCTGTCATTGCGTGGGTCAGTTTATTGGTCGCAAATCTCTCGGTCAGTCGCGAATGTGACGGTGGCGACGACGCCAGATCTAATCACACGCGTGCGTCGCAATCTCGGGAGCACCCGGGCGCGTGGAGTCGAATTGGAAAGCGATTTCAGGTTGGCAAAAAACTGGTCCGTTTCCGCCGGCTATTTATTGGCAGATTCAACTGTGCTCAAGTTTCCGGGCACTCCAGCGCTCGAGGGCCTTCGAATTCCCCAGGTGGCGCGACACAACTTCACCTTTCAAACGCAATATACAAAACCTTCATTGCTGACCGTCGCTCTGCAGGGTCGCGCCGCCAGTTCACAATTCGACGACGATCTCAACTTGTTCCACCTGCCCGGGTATTTCACGCTTGATGCGTTTGCTTCACGACGCCTAACGAAGTCAGCAGACATTTTCCTGGCCGCTGAAAACGTGTTCGGCCGGCAATACTTCACCGGCCGTACCCCCGTCGTCACACTAGGACCACCGCGACTTTTGCGCATTGGAGTCAGGCTTCATTTGCACAATAAATAAGAGCTGGACCGGTGATTCTTCTTGCCTCTGTGAGTAAAAGAAGAGGCCGAGACTGTCGGGCGCCTCGATAGTCAATCGAAACGAAACGAGCCTCGGCCACCCTGCTTGTCTCGGACACAATTAGTTTATTAGCGGAAAGGTGTCTGTGCTGTACCGATCATTTAAGCGACGTTTAGTTTTCCCTCTCCCATTGGGAGAGGGCAGGGTGAGGGCTTACCGTTCTCACGTTTAAAAGTCACGCCCCGCGGAATTTCCCACGCAGTGGAAATTCCGCGGGGCAAAGGCTTTTTAGAAACGGTTCGCGTAAGCCCTCATCCCCAACCCTTCTCCCAAGGGCGAAGGGAGGAAGAACTGTGTGCTATTGTTTCGCCGTTTTGAGCGATTCATCTTCCGAAGCTGCCATGGCTGACACTACTCTTAAACAATCACGCACAGGACGCAGAGCGGAAGCGGTGACGCTTGTCGCGATCACTATTGTCGCGTTGGCGATCGTAATCGCGCCCGTTTTGATTATTCAGCCTTTCAAACCCCAAACGCCGCGCGGTGTGCAGCTCGCGTTTACGCTCCGTCTCTGGTCTCCTCTAATAACGCTACTGAGTTTTGCCGCCGGATTGTTTCTCGTCGCGTCGCTATGGAGCGGCACTCGACGACGTTGGAAGAAAGTGCTGCTGGTCGTGGTCCTGATTCCATTGCTCGCTGCTGCGTGGTTTGCCCGTCAAAATCATTTCGAGTGGATGTTCAATCCCTTGGCGAACGCAGGCTATGTGAAAAACAGCGACGCACCTTTTGTTGAGGACAGCGATGTGGTGTTGGCCGTGGCGAATAATGGAGAGGCGGCCGCATATCCAATTCGACAGATGGCCTATCATCACCTGGTGCAGGACGTGGTGGGAGGCACTCCGCTAGTTGCGACCTATTGAACGCTCTGTCACACCGGTCTGGTGTGGGAAACGACAGTAAACGGACGCACGCTTCACTTTCATCTGGCCGGCATCAACAACCAAAACTTCATCATGCGCGATGAAGAAACCGGTTCGTGGTGGCAGCAAGTGACTGGCGAGGCGATTCAAGGGCCGTTGAAAGGCCAGAAGTTGAAGCCGGTTTACCATGATGAGTTGACGTTTGCTCTTTGGAAGCACGAGCAACCGAACGGCCGGGTTTTGCGTCCTGACGACAAAATCGCGCAGGCGGGAAAGTATGCACCGGCGAATTGGGAGCAACGGATGTCGCAGGTGCCGGTCACTTCGACGGTTGTAGCGGACAAGCTTCTCGATCAGCGTGCGCTAATCGCAGGGATCAGGGTTAACAATGTTGCCAGGGCTTATCCGCTCGACGCGCTGCGTAAACAGAATTTGATTATCGATGAGCTTGGCGGCACTCCGATTTTTTTGGTCGTCAGTGACGACGGCCGATCCGTACGAGCTTTCGAACGAACGGTCGACGGTCGTAAGCTTGAATTTTTTCTTAAGCCGAATGTGAACGTGTTGACGTTAGTCGACGCGGAAACCGGCAGCGCCTGGGACTTCACGGGGAAGGCGACCGCCGGCCAACTTCAGGGCAAACAGCTAAATAAGATTTCAGTTTTAAACGACTACTGGTTCGACTGGATAACCTATAATCCGAATACCGCCGTCTATAAACTCGGTTCTCAATAGACGCAAGAATTTCCTGGAGGAGATAACTCATGGGCCGCCCAAGCCGTTACGCACTAAGAATTCTGATCGCTCTTGCGATTACCTGTTCGCTGGCAGCAGCGCTTGCGGCGCAGGACCGCGGCGTGGTGTTGACGCCAACGGAACTAACTCGCGTCGTTCCTCCCGGGTTTTATTTTCAGGGACTGACTGCACCAACACAGATGCGTAATTCTGCCGCGACGCGCTTTGGCGCCAATCGCTACGTGATTGCGGGACTGGTGGATACCTCGGGCTATTCTTCCGACGTGCGCGCGAAGTATGAAGGATTTTTGATCACAGATTCACGAATCACGGTTGGTGGTTCCGAATTAACCGTCGGCGCTTATGGTTTTGGGTTTAGCAACGACGGGAAGTTCAACGTGCTCGATCTTGCCGGCAATGAAGTCATCTCAGTCTCGACGAGGAACGATAAAAGTCTGAGGCGACCGCGTCCGTTGATGATGAGCAAAGACGGTGACGAGATCCGACTCTACAGCGGCAGAAGCTACGTGGTGATTGCCGCGAAGTAGTGTTTGGAGTTCCGCCTTTAGGCGGGCTTTTATTCTCAGATCTAAACTTAAGTACCCGCCTAAAGGCGGAACTCCAAACAATCAAACTGAATAATTGAGTGAAAATGTTTGCCAAAGAATCTCGTCAGCCAGGCTGGCTGCGATTAATGCTGCTCGTGTTTTTTGCAGCTTCGCTGGCGATCGCACAAACTCCGCAAAACAAAACTGAACCGCAAGGCGGCGTCTCAACCGGCGCGCCCATTAATTACTCATCGCGGCGAACGGTGGGTGTGACCGACGCAAAAGCACCAGTCGTATTCGAAGATGTAACGGACAAAACCGCGTTGTCAGGGTTCAGGCACCGCTCGGGCTCGCCGCAAAAGAATTACATCTTCGAAACTACTTCGGGAGGAGTCGCGATCTTCGATTACGACGGTGACGGGCTGCCTGACGTTTACCTCGTTAACGGTTCCACGATGGCCGCGCTTGACGGTAAGGAAAAGGCGGGACGCTCCGCGTTGTATCGCAATCTCGGCAATTGGAAGTTTGAAGACGTAACTGACAAAGCCGGCGTCAGCAATGATCGTTGGGGCTGCGGCGTGGCCGTCGGTGACTACGACAACGATGGTCGTCCGGACATGTACCTGACGAACTTCGGTGTCTCGCGTCTTTATCACAACAACGGCAACGGCACATTTTCAGACGTCGCGGAGAAGCTGGGCGTCGCGCGTAAAGGCTGGAGCACCGGCGCGAGCTGGGGAGACTACGACGGCGATGGCAGACTGGATCTTTTCGTGCCGGGTTATGTCGCCGTCGATCTAAATAATTTGCCGCCCAATCCAGCGGCAGCGGGAAAGAGCGGCGCGGTCGGACAAAACTTCTGCGAGTTTCGCGGCGTAGTGGTGATGTGTGGTCCGCGCGGACTTCCAGGTGAAACTGACACGCTTTTTCACCAAAAGTCTGATGGCCGTTTTGAAGATGTTAGTGCGAAAAGCGGGGTCAATGATCCGCAGAAGTATTACGGCTTCAGTTCCGCCTTCGTACATGCCAACGAAGACAACCTGCTTGACTTGATCGTAGTGAACGATTCGACGCCCAAGCAGCTTTACCTTAATAAAGGCGACGGCACCTTTGAAGAAGTGGGCTATCCGTCGGGCGTTGCGCTCAATGAAAACGGCCGTGAACAGGCGGGCATGGGCCTGGCCATCGGCGATTACGACAACGACGGCCGTGTGGACTTTCACATTACAAATTTTTCCGACGACTCAAATGTTCTTTATCGCAACGACGGCGACGGAAACTTCACGGATGTCACCTTTCAAGCCGGACTCGGTGAACCGACGATTCCGTTTCTGGGCTGGGGCACATCTTTTCTCGACTACGACAACGACGCCTGGCCCGATCTGTTTGTAGTCAACGGGCACGTTTATCCGGCGGTCGACGCGAACCAGTGGGGTACCAGTTTCGCCGAGCAGCCGCTTCTGTTTCACAATTTGCGCAACGGAAAGTTTGAACGGGTTGGTGCCGCGCCGCAAAGTGGACTTGCGTATGCCTGGTCCAGCCGGGGACTGGCGGTGGGAGATCTCGACGGCGACGGGCGCCTGGATCTGGTCATTAATAATCTCGACGCCAGGCCGGCGGTTTTGCGTAACGTTGCCACGCCGGTAGGTCACTGGTTGAATTTACGTTTGCTCGGCGCGGTGGAAAAGAAGACTCCCAAAGATGCGATCGGCAGCATCGCGTATTTGACTACCGGTAAGATCCGGCAACGGCTCGACGTGATCAGCGGTGCGGTTTATTGTTCCCAAAACGACCTCACACTTCACTTCGGTTTGGCTGCGGCAACGAAGGTGGACAAACTCGAGATCCACTGGGCAAACGGCGCGTTGGAGATATTTGCGGTGCCCGAGATCGATAAGACAATGACCATTGTTCAAGGGAAGGGTGCGGCAAAATAGCGTTTCGGCGCTATCATGCAATTGAACAGCTCTCCCGACAGGAGCGTTAAAGACCTTTGCGACGACTCGATCTGAGAAAGACCCAGGCCGCGCGCCTGAATACGATCCGCGATATCAACCGGCAGATCGTGTTGAACTACATTCGTGAACGGGAACCCATTTCGCGCGCTGAAATTGCACGCGAAGCGGATCTGCAGCGCTCAACTATCTCGGCCATCGTTGAAGACCTGGCAGCGGAAGGCCTCGTTGAAGAAGTCGGTGAAGGTGAATCGACGGGTGGCCGTCGGCCGACGTTGCTGCGGCTGCGAACGAAAGAGCCAATAGCGATCGGTGTCGCGATCACGCCCACGTTTACCATCGTGGCGACCAGCGATCTAGCCGGCCGTATTGTCGAACAAAAAGAATTTCTCACCGACCCTGATCCCGACCTTACGCTCGAACAGGTGATTTCGCTGGTGCGGGAGTTTTCCGTCAAAAACAAGGATTCGATTGAAGCGGTCGGCGTTAGCCTGCCCGGCCTCGTCGATCCGGCGACTGGGACGGCAGTCTACGTTCCTTATTTCAAATGGCGCGAACTGCCAATCGCCAAAACGATCTCCACCGCATTCGGTTTGCCGGTCACGATTGATAACGACGCCAACGCTGTCGCTCTCGCGGAACTTTGGTTTGGACGTCCGGAGGTCAGCGATGCGCGCGATTTCATTCTCGTGCTGGTCGCGGAAGGCGTCGGCACCGGAATCATTTTCGACGGCCAGGTTTATCGCGGGCAACGCGGTGCGGCCGGAGAGTTTGGGCATATGGTGATCGGCAGCGATGCGCCGGTTCCTTGCTCATGCGGCAATCGCGACTGTTGGGAAGCTTTCTCATCTGAACGCGCCGCGGTTGCGCGTTACGAAAGACTATCGGGCGAGACTACGCCGCCGAACTATGGCTTTCACGAATTGGTTGATGATGCGTTGCGCGGCGAAGCGAATGCGAAAGCGGCACTGATCGAGACGGCGCATTATCTTGGGATCGGCATTTCAAATCTGGTTGTAGGTTTTAGTCCGGAGGCCGTTGTAGTAGGTGGCGAAATCGCACGCGCCTGGCCGCTTATCGCCCCTGCCCTCAACGAAACAATTGAACACAGCGTCCGCCGCGGACTTCCGTCGGCGACCATTCTGCCCTCCACCCTCGAGCGACCGAGGCTGCGCGGCGCGTTGAGCCTCGTGCTGGCTGGAAAGTTTGCCGCCGCGTTCGCGGCCTGATCTCCGACAAACTTCAGTTTGTCGTCCCTGCCTTACTCAATCTACGCGACAAAATGAAGTTTGGCGGACATCGTCGGAAAAAAGCATTGACAGCCCTTCTAAACTGGGTTAAATACTTCGTTCGTTAAGACAACAAACTCCCGGCGAGGTTTTTCGTTACGTATTTCCACCTTACAACGTCGCTCAGACCACAGCGTTAGGGTCCGGGCTTTTCTTCAATCAAGTTTCCGTAAGCGCAATTGCTGCCCGGCAGGTCCGGGCGGATTGCGCACCTACTGTTTGGCCGCAACACAAGGGACTAGACCATGACAATGGCAACATTTGCGACGCGAACTTTTCTCGTGCTGGGAATCACACTGATCAGCGTGATGGCCGTGCTGGGACAAAGTAACAAAGGCACTATCGTCGGTACCGTGATGGATCCGAATGATGCTCTCGTGACGAACGCCCAAATCACCGTGAAGAACGTGAAGACCGGTGAAGTTCGCGAGGCCACGACCGGCGGCGATGGCACTTACACGGTCACTAACCTCGAGCCCGGCAATTACAATGTCACTGTCGCGGCCACAGGTTTTCAAACAGTGAATTTCGAAAGCGTGGCGGTCGAAACAAACTCACGATTACCGCTGGACGTTAAGTTCGCCGTTAGCGGCGGCGCCGGAACAGTTACCATCACCGCCGACACCGCGCCGGTAGTGGAAAGCGAAACGAGCGTGCGCGGCGATGTCATCACCGGAAGGCAAGTAACCGATCTGCCCATTCCGCAGCGAAACTTCACTTTGCTCGCAGCGCTGTCACCGGGCGTGACGCGTCCGAACCTGGGCCTGCTGGGAGGCGGCGGCAACTTCGTTGCCGGCGGCGGCGGACAAAACAATACCGAATCGACTCGTTTCCGCGAGTCCGGCGGTTCGGTTTTAGTAATAAACGGCGCGCGTGCCACCAACAATAATTTTCGTTTGGACGGTGTAGACAATAACGAGGGCCAGTTCGGCCAGATCGCGATCTATCCAAACCCGGACGCGATCGCTGAATTCAAAATTGAAACCAGCGTGCCTACCGCCGAGAGCGGTCGGGCCGGTGGCGGAATCATCTCGACTACCTTCAAGTCTGGCGGCAATGATGTACATGGAACTGTGTTTGAACAGTATCAGGGCCGGTTCCTGAGCGCGGCCGCCTCGCGCTACGACGATGGCACCACCCCTATTCCAAACTACATCACGCACAACTTCGGTGGCGTTGTCGGTGGTCCGATCTTCCTGCCGCGTTTTGGTGAGGGTGGCAGCTCGCTCTACAACGGTCGCAACCGTTCGTTCTTCTTTGTCTCAGTCGCGGGGCAGAGAAACCGCACGCCAATCTTTGGCGGCGGCGAATCGCCGTCGAATGTTCCCGTTCCGACCGTTCGCATGCGCGTCGGCGACTTCGGTGAGTTACTGCAGCCAGGCAATATTGTTCGTTATACAATTCGCAATCCGAACGGCACTACCAGCTTCGTTAACGCGCCTGCCGGCACGTTGTTCGGTCCAACCGGAGTTCCGATTCCTAATAATGATCTCCGTTTGTGTCCTAACTGCGGCGCCTTGTCGCCTTTTGCGTTGGCTTACGTAAATGCGTTTCCGCTTCCGAACCTGCCCGGCGCCGGACGAAACTACAGCACGAACCGCGCAGAACGGGCGAACGTCGATAGCTACGACATCAAGATCGATCACCGCGTTACTGACAACAATTTCTTCTTTGCGCGCTACAGCAAATCAGACACGGCGCGTTCGCGCGATAATTTCTTCCCGCTCGGTGCTTCGCCAACAAATCTCGATCTTCCCGCCGGTCCGTCGGCGGGCGACGAATTTGGCAATTCCAAGGGCTTCACCATGGGTGACACACACACGTTCTCGTCATCTGTGGTTAATGATGCCCGCTTCGGTTTCACACGCGTTCAAATCGGTATCTTCAATACCGGCGTCAACGGCACCGGCGGATTTTCGCCAACCATCTCAGCGGATCTCGGCGCCCGCAACGTTAACCTTGGCAGCTCGAGCAGCGGCATCGTACTGGTTGGTATCGTTGATAACTTGACCGGTACCGACCGCGCCACTGAGTTTACCGGAGACGGCGGACCGTTCTATTTCCTGTCAAACAATTTCAACTTTGCGGACGCCGTAACTGTGGTGAAAGGCCGCTCGACCTTCAAGTTTGGTGGCGATTTTCGGGTGCGCCAGAACAGCAACTACGACGGTGGACGTAACGGCGGCACCAAGGGCAATTTTCAATACGGCACCAGCAACGTTGCTAATCCGGTCAACGGCAACTCGATTGACCGTGGCTTCGTTTCCGGTAATTACAACGGCATCGGCCCGAACGATAGCGGCTCAGCCCTCGCCAATTTTTTGCTCGGTTATAGTCCCGGCTTTATTACACGCGGGGATCCGGGCGGTCCGTTCCTACAGTCGAGCAAAGAGATTGCTTTCTTTGTTCAGGACGACTGGAAAGTGCGGCCTGACCTGACCTTGAATCTGGGTTTGCGTTACGACATTTTCACCGCGCCGACCGAACGATTTGATGCGCAGACGAATTTCGATCCGGTTGCCAGAACCTTGATCGTGGCAGGCGAGAATGCACCCAACGGTCGTGACCTCGCGAACACCGACAAGAACAACTTTGGCCCACGCATCGGGTTCGCCTGGAGCGGGTTCAAAGACGACAAGACAGTGGTGTTGCGCGGCGGTTACGGGCTGCTTTACGCGACCGATATCAGCGCCATTCAGCCGCTAACGGCGAACCCCGGCACCGGCGCCTCCAGCTACAATTGCAATCCGATTACTAACCCCGGCGGTTGTCCTGCCGGTTTCCCGTTCCGCTACATCTTCGACGCCGGCGTTCCGACTTCGGTGGGAACGGTCGCTGCGCCCGGTACAGTTTTTCCCGCACCGACTGGCGGACGTTTGCTCTTCAACGACCCCAATCGCAAAGACGAGATGTATCACCAGTTCAACCTGACAGGTCAGTGGGAATTTCGGCCATCGTGGCTCGCTGAAGTTGGCTATGTCGGCTCATTGGGCCGGAACCTGCTGGTGGTGCAGAACATCGGTACCGCGGGCGATCAGGGTGGGCCAGGCTCGCGCGAAGTGCTCGGCATCAATGAAGTGGTGGCGACGCGCTACCGCGGCAGTTCGAGTTACAACGCCTTGCAATCGAAACTCGAGAAGCGTTTTTCGAGAGGGTTGTCGTTACTCGCGTCCTATACCTGGGCGCATGCGATTGACGACTCGCCCGGCGGTATTTGTTCAAATGGCGCCAGTGCGCGAGATTGCGGACCAGACAACCCGTTACGGCCTGAACTTGAACGCGGTAATTCGGATACCGATATTCGTCACCGCTTCACCTTCTCAAATGTTTACGATTTACCGCTGGGGCGTGGCCGCTCATATGGTGGCGATATGCCCAGGGCCGTCGATTTCCTCATTGGCGGATTCCAGCTCAACAACATCATTACCTGGCAGAGTGGTCCGGTTTACAACGTGACTGCAAACGGTGGACGCGTCGACTTAATCGGCGATCCAACGCCGACCGCCGCCGACGTCTCTGCCGGCCGACAGTTGAACCGCGCTGCGTTTCGCTCAGCGGTGACGCCGGTGTTTGCAAATGATCCGGGAGGGCCGAAGATCGGAAGCCTGGGCCGGAACGTATTTCGCGGCAACGATCAGTTTTACTGGGACGCTTCGTTATTCAAGAACTTCCCGGTGCGCTGGATCAGTGAAGAGTTTGCCGTGCAGTTTCGTTTCTCAGCTTACAACGTCCTGAATCGCGTGAATCGTTCGGCTCCTAACGGCGATATCAACAATGCCGGCGATTTCGGTCGCGATATCAGCGAGCAACGTCGCCGCCAGATGGAGTTTGCACTGAAGCTTCTCTTCTAGTTGCACGCGAAAAGGTTGGGTATGGAAATCGAGTGGCGGGCATGCTGTTTCACCTGCCACTCGATTAGTTTATAACTGACGCACACTGGCAGCCGCGCGCGTTGTTCGGTATGGTTTAGTCGCTGCTCCCCCCGATTACTAATTCTGATTTCCAGGCACATGTTTTCCTTCGCTACGAATTCACGGCAGTCTCTGCGATATGCAACTGCAATCGTGTTTATGGCAGCGCTCTGGTGGTTGACGCCGCTTGTCGACGCGCAACGAAAATCCACGGTCACTCGGGCGACGCAAGCGACTCACGCGCCGGATTTGACTGAAGCAGGAAAACTTTTGCAGGAGGGAAAGCTCACGGAAGCTGAAGCGTTGCTGCGGCGGCTGCTTCTCCAAACGCCGCGGGACCCGAATGCGCACAACTTGCTTGGGGTTGCGCTCGACCAGCGCGGCCAGAATAGCGAAGCCGAAGCCGAGTATCGCGAGGCCTTGCGACTGCAGCCAAAGAACCCTTCCGCCTTGTCAAACCTGGCTGTGTTATTGGCCCACACGAAGCGTTTACCGCAGGCGATTGAAATGTTCGAAGCGGTTTTGCGTCTCGATCCTGGCCAACCCCGCGCCGTGTTCAACCTCGGCACACTCTACGCGGCTCAAGGCGATTATCAGAAAGCGGTGCCGCTGTTGGAGCAGGCCGCGGGATGGCCGGGCAAACCTGGCCCGGCCGCCGCTTCCGATGTTGCTTTGTTGTCCACGCTACTGAACGTCTATGCGCATGCCGGTCGAAATCGCGAGGCGAATGCGTTGGCCGACAGCATCGAGCGGATGGCGAGCGACGACGCGCGCAAACTATTCACCCTCGCGTTGAGCCTGGCGGACGGTCGTGAATATGAACGCGCCATTCGAGTTTTTGAGCGTGTTAATGCTTTGCATCCGCGAACTTTTGAGGTCCTCTATAACCTCGGTATCGCGCTTTACAACGTCGACCGTTTTGACGAGGCCGTGAAGGTTTTAACGGAGGCGACGCAAATTGCTCCCAACGAACCCCAGCCTTTTTACCGTCTCGGTTTGATCGCTTCCGTCCGCGGTGATGGCCAAGCAGCAGCGAATTACTGGTCAAAAGCGCTTGAGCTGCGGCCGGATTTCGCCGACGCGAATTTCATGTTGGGTGAGGAATTGCTGAAGGCACGGCAGCCGGAACGCGCGCTCCCGTTTTATGAACGCGCAGTCGCGCAGGATTCCAAACTGCTTTATTACGTGCGGTTGGGCGTTGCGAACTTTCGCGCGCAACGCTACGCGAAGGCGCGCGAAACTTTCAACGCGGGACTGGCCCGGTTTCCTGACAACGCCAATCTCTATTTCCTTTTGGGGTATGTTGCCCGTGCCGAAGGTCAATACGACGATGCGGTGGTGGCCTTCAAGCGGGCGCTGCAAATGCAGCCGGACAATCCGGACCTGCTCGGAAATCTCGGTTACATTGCCAGCCAGCGCGGTGACAACGTCGAAGCCGAACGCCTTTTGCGGCGGGCCATCGCGCTCGATCCGAATTCGTTTCCACCGCATCACGACCTCGGTCGATTGCTGGTGAAGTTAAAAAAGTATGACGAAGCGTTACCGGTTTTGCAGCGTGGCGCGGCGCTTAACAAACAGGATCCGGGCGTTCATTATCAACTGTTTCTTGCCTATTCCCGACTGCGCCGCAAAACGGAAGCCGACAAGGAGCTAGCGGTTTTCAAAGAGTTAGACGAAGCAAACCGCCATAGCGCTACTGCCTTAGGCATGGCGACGAAAACGGGAGCAGACGGCGAGCGTGAAACTTTGCCGCCGATTCCTTCGGTGATAGCAGGCGAAGCCAAAAAGCCGGAGGCGCCTCAAGAGTAATCATTCACTTGATGATGAAGAAGCAGGACACATCACTCCGCAAGTGACAAAAGAAAAACATCGGCGTGCCGGGCTGCAATTTATCGCAACCGTTGTTCTCCTGCTCGCCTGCATCTCACACACTCCAGCGCAAACGAGCGCACCCGTCGTCACGAAGGTTGAGCCGCCGTCCTGGTGGGCCGGTCATACAATTAATCCCGTTCGCTTGCTGGTGCGCGGTGAGCATCTGCAGGGCGCGAGTATTCAGAGCACCACTGGCGCGACGCACACTTCTAACTTGACGGTGAACGAAGCGGGCACTTATGCGTTTGTCGATGTGGCGGTCAGGGCCGGTTCGCGGCCTGGATCCTATCCGCTAAAGTTAGAGACTACGGCAGGTGCGACTTTAGTTCCGTTTACGATTTTACCGCCGCTCTCCAGCGCGACTCATTTTCAGGGCATCACCGCAAACGATGTGATCTATTTGATCATGCCGGATCGTTTTGCCGATGGCGATGCGTCTAACAACACGCCAACCCTTGCGCCGGCGGCGGCAACGGATCGGCGAAATCCGCGAGCCTACCATGGCGGTGATCTGCGCGGCGTCATCAATCATCTCGACTACCTGAAAAACCTCGGCATCACCGCGTTGTGGCTGACTCCCTGGTACGACAACTGGAACGGCATTAACAGATGTGACAAACCCTGGTGCCCGAACACTTACTATCATGGCTACCACACCGTGGATTACTACGCGGTGGAAGACCATTTTGGTGATTTCGCAACGCTGCGCGAGTTGATCGAAAAGGCACACGCGCTGGGACTGAAAGTCATTCAGGATCAAGTAGCGAACCATGTGGGTTCGCAACACCCGTGGGTGAAAGACCCGCCGCTGCCCGACTGGTTTCACGGCACGCTTGCTCATCACTCACTGAATCGCTTCAAGAACAGTGTCTTGATCGACCCCCGCGCGAACCCCGGTGAGGTTCGCAATACGCTTGACGGTTGGTTTAGCGACGATTTGCCTGACCTGAACCAGGAGCAGCCGGAGGTCGCGCGTTATGAAATCCAAAACTCGCTCTGGTGGGTCGGCGCGACTGGAATCGATGGAATTCGACAAGACACTATTCAATACTTGCCGCGTTTCTTTATTCGTGATCTGTCGAACGCATTGCATCGTCAGTTTCCCAGGATGTGGATGGTGGGAGAAGTGTTTGAGAGGAATCCTGCGCAGACGGCTTTCTTTATTGGCGGGCAACCGGGTTGGGACGGCATCGATACGAAACTCGATTCGGTTTTCGACTTTCCGGTCTGGGATACATCCCTTCGCGTGTTCACAAACAAGGCGCCGATGAGTGCGCTCGCCGACCAATTGAAGCATGACTCGCTATATCCAGACCCTTTAAAAGTCACTGCGTTTGCGAACAATCACGACACCGCGCGTTTCATGTCGCTCGAAGGCGCAACCTTGCCGGGTGCAAAGATGCACCTTGCGTTTACACTCGCAATTCGTGGCACAGCGCAGCTTTACTACGGGGAGGAGATCGCCATGGAAGGCAAGGGCGACCCTGACAATAGGCGAGACTTTCCGGGGGGCTTTCCGGGCGATCGTCTTAATGCGTTCACGCCGGCAGATCGCACAGCGATGCAACAGGAAATGTTTGTCTGGACTCGCTCGTGGCTCAAACTTCGAGCGCAGCATCCGGCGCTGCGACAAGGCAGCGTGGTTAGTCTGTTCAGCGACGACAATGTTTACGTCTTCGCTCGTCAGGCCGAGAACGAAACCGTGATTATCGCCTTCAATCGGGACGCCGAGGAAAAGAAAGTAACTCTTCCGAACCTTCGCGGTAAGAGGTTGACTGTGTTGCTCGGATCCCCAACGGGCGTGCGCGTATTGAAGAGCGCTGCGACTTTTACGATACCCCCGAAGACAGCGATCGCGCTCAGTAGCCGTTTAGACGGCGCACTTGTGCGCCGAAGGATCGTTTAGACGGCGCACTTGTGCGCCGAAGGATCGTTTAGGCGGCGCACTTGTGCGCCGAAGGATCGTTTAGACGGCGCACTTGTGCGCCGAAGGATCGTTTAGACGGCGCACTTGTGCGCCGACCTTAAAATGTATCTCTTCAAATCCAAAGAACCGAACTTGGTTCATTACGTCACCGGCGTTACCTACGGTCGTTTTCCAATCTTTCGTAGCGATGATGCCTGCGCTTTACTTATAGAGGCTTTGGCGACAACGCGCGCGAACGAACCTTTTAAGCTAATCGGTTACGTGATAATGCCAGACCACTTTCACTTGTTAATAAATCCACTCCACCACGACATCAGCGTGATCATTGGTAGGCTCAAAGGAAGAGCGGCGGCAAAAATCCTGAAATGGTTGAGAGTTACTGAGCAGAAAATATCGTTGAAGCAATTGCAATTGGCCCACGCCCTGAAATCCGGCCAGACGCACGCATTGTGGTTGCAGGACTTTTCAGCGATTGATATCTGGAGTCGGAAGTTTATTCGTCAGAAACTCAACTACATTCACAATAATCCTGTACGTGCTGGTTTGTGCGATCATCCTGCCAAATGGCGCTGGTCGAGTTACCGTGCTTACCTTTCGCATCGTCCTGGAGAAGTTCCGATTGAAGTTGATCAGCGTTGGTTGTGGAGCGAGGAAGAGTTGTGTTTGGCTGATGGAGGGCGGACAAGTCCGCCCTGTAAACAATCCTCTAAACAATCAGAAGAGTCATCGGGCGGACAAGTGCGCCCTCTAAACGATCAGAAGAGTCATCGGGCGGACACATCGGGCGGACAAGTCCGCCCTCTAAACGAGAAAATAAACAAGAAAATGAACGAGAAAATAAACGAGAAATAAACGAGAAAATAAACCAGCAAAGAGATTAGTTATTTCCCGTCATGAACTTTCCCAGAGCGAGTGGTGTGTTGCTTCATCCGACGTCGTTGCCGGGACCTTTCGGTATCGGCGATCTCGGACCGCAAGCCTACGCCTTCGCCGACTTTCTTGAGTCCTCGGGTCAATCGCTGTGGCAGATGTTGCCGCTCGGGCCCACAGGTTACGGCGATTCGCCCTATGCCTGCTATTCAGCGTTTGCCGGGAACACGCTCTTCATAAGTCCCGATCTGCTGCTTGAAGATCGACTGATCACTCGGGACCACTTAGACGACGTACCCGAACTTCCAATCGACCGCGTCGATTTCGCGGCAGTCCACGAATACAAAGAGTCTCTTCTGCAGCACGCCTTCGATTCATTTACACGCGGTGCAAATCCTGAACTGACGAATCGCCTGGCGGAATTTTGCGAGCGACAAACTGCGTGGCTCGACGATTACGCGTTATTCCGGGCCTTGAAGGATGAACACGGTGGAGTTGCCTGGAATAACTGGCCCGCAGACCTCGTCAGTCGCCGGCCAGCCGCGCTCGAGGATGCGCGAATGAGACTGGCGGACCAGATCGCCGCGCAGAAGTTTTATCAATTTCTTTTCTTTCGCCAATGGTTTGCGTTGAAGACTTACTGCTCGCAGCGGAGTATTCAATTGGTAGGCGACATTCCTATTTTTGTCGCGCATGATTCCGCCGATGTTTGGACGAATCCCCGCCAATTCAAACTGAATGACGATGGCAGTCCCATCGTAGTAGCCGGTGTGCCGCCAGATTACTTCAGCACCACCGGCCAGCTCTGGGGCAATCCGCTTTACAACTGGGACCAGATGCGAGCCGACGGTTTCTCCTGGTGGATCAAGCGTGTGCAGGCTGCGCTCGAAATGCTGGACATCGCGCGCATCGATCACTTTCGTGGCTTTGCTGCCTGTTGGGAAATTCCCGGCGGCGACAAAACAGCTGAGCGCGGCCGTTGGGTGGATGCGCCGGGCAGGGAGTTATTCACCGCAATCAGAAACGCTTTGGGCCAGGTAGCCATCATCGCCGAAGACCTGGGCGTGATCACGCCGGACGTCGAGAGCCTGCGCGACGACTTCAATTTCCCCGGCATGCGGATTCTGCAATTTGCTTTCAGCAGCGACACAAAGAATATCGATCTTCCGCACAACTACCACCAGAACGTTGTGGTTTATACGGGGACACACGACAACGATACTGCGGTCGGTTGGTTTAAGAGTGTTGCCGGTGAAGGATCAACGCGCGATGCGGCGCAGATCGAACGCGAACGAAGCTTTTGCCTGCGGTACCTGAACACTGACGGCGCTGAGATTCACTGGGACTTCATTCGCGCGGCGCTGGCCTCGGTCGCTAACACGGCGATTGTCCCGCTGCAGGATTTGCTTGGGCTCGGCACAGAGGCGCGTATGAATTTGCCTAACAGCACGGAAGGCAACTGGTCGTGGCGATTCACCGGAGGCGCACTGACAGATGAAATCGCCGCGCGTCTGAAGAAGCTAACTGAGTTGTATGGTCGGGCGAAGGCCGCACCGTCGCCTTAGCCTCTGGAAGCTTTGCTGGTCTTTTGACCCCTGGTGCGCGGCAAGTCTTTGACTTGCCTTCACGCCTAAAAACCACCAGTTTTCCGGTCTCAGACCGGAAAAGGTTGGGCATCAGGCTCAACGGCAAGTCAAAGACTTGCCGCGCACCGAAGGTAAAAGACCCAGCTGCGACAACTAACGCTCTTCCGCACGGCGGCAGAGCGCCGGGCGCGCGTTGAGCCAGGTAATCAAAAGGTTGTTACTCCACAGGAAGCGAGCGAATAGCTGTTGATATCAAAAGGTCATCGAGTGGGATGGTTTCATTACTTATTGCTCTTGCTCGTCATCTTTTCCTTCGAGACGACTGGTGCCGTCGCGCAGGTCGCGCCGACCATTCTCAAAGTTGATCCGCCAAGCTGGTGGGCGGGAAGTTCTCTCAATCCGGTGCGTCTTCTGATTCGGGGCACTAACCTCAAAGGCGCTCGGGTTCAGGTAACCGGCCGCGGAGTCCGTATCGTCGGCGCTCCGAAATCAAACGAGCGCGGCAGCTATTTGTTTGTTGATGTTGCAATCGATCCCAGCGCAGCGCCGGGCACACGCCAGCTACGCGTCATCACTCCATCGGGATCCGCTGAGACACCGTTTGAAGTGCTACCCGCTTTGAAACGGGCCGGAAAGTTTCAGGGGTTCTCACCTGCTGACGTGATGTACCTGCTTATGATCGATCGCTTCAGCGATGGCGACCCGACAAACAATGATCCTGTGGCGTCGCGTGGCATCTACGATCGTAAGAACAAGTTTTACTACCACGGCGGCGATTTGCAGGGCGTTATTGATCGACTCCCTTACTTGAAAGACCTCGGCGTCACCGCTATCTGGTTAACGCCGTGGTATGACAACTACGACCATCCGAACCAGATCGAATTAAAGGAAGGGAAACCGAGCACCGGTTTTCATGGCTACAACCCGCAGGACTTCTACACCGTCGAGGAACATTTTGGTTCGCTCGCGAAGTTGCAGGAGTTGGTACAACGCGCACATGCCGCCGGCATCAAGATCATTCAGGACGAAGTCGTTAATCACACCGGCCCGTATCACCCCTGGGTTGACGATCCGCCGACGCCGACCTGGTTCAACGGCACGAAAGCAAATCATTTGAAGAATGTGTTTCAAACCTGGGTGCTTCACGATCCGCGCGCTGATGAACGATTGAAACGCGAAACAATGGCAGGATGGTTCCTTGATTTCCTGCCGGACTTGAATCAATCCGATCCAGAAGTCGAACGCTATCTCATTCAAAACACGCTCTGGTGGATTGGTATTACCGGCCTCGACGGAATCCGAATGGACACTTGGCAGTATGTGCCCAACAGTTTCTGGCGCGATTGGAACAATGCGCTCAAACGCGAGTTCCCCAAATTCAAAGTGGTCGGGGAAGTTAAAGACGGCGATGCAGTGCACACTTCATTTTTCCAGGGTGGCCGCACGCGTTTCGATGGCGTAGATTCCGGACTCGATTCGTTATTGGATTTTCCGCTGTTCTATTCGATCCGTCACGCTTTTGCCGAAGGTGAGCGACTTGATGAACTGCCGAAAACACTCGCCAAAGACTATCTCTATAACAACTCGGAAATTCTGGTGACTCTGTTAGGCGGACACGACGACGGCCGCTTCATGAGTGAAAAGGGCGCGACGATCGCCGGGCTAAAACTCGCAAATGTTTTTCTTTTGACAACGCGAGGTGTGCCGCAACTTTACTATGGCGACGAGATTGGCATGACCGGCGACGACGAACCAACCACTCGCGCCGACTTTCCCGGAGGCTTTCCGGGCGACAAACGAAACGCGTTCAGCGGTGGGCGCACGCGTGAAGAAGACGACCTGTTTATGTTTGTGCGGCGCGTAGCGCGTCTGCATGGTGAACTCGAACCGCTCAAGCATGGCGCTTTGATCACGCTTCATGTTTCCGAGCAACAATATGCTTATGCACGCAAGCTGGGAGATGAAGTCGTTGTGGTAGTTATCAATAACGAGACTAAGGCCGCGACATCATCGTTTGACGTTTCCGGCACCGGACTTGGCGACGGCACACGTTTGCAGGATAGATTGGATCCGAACAAACAGGTTGTTGTTGAACGCGGCAAATTACGCTTGTCATTGTCCGCGCGCACTGCGGCTATCTTTACCCGATGACGGTAACCAGAAGTTCAGGAGAGTTATTCACTGGGACCGCGGGCGTCCCGCCCGCAACGCGCGCAGAGTTACTCAAACATTTTTCGCGCTCCGCGCTCATTGCGGGCGGGACGCCCGCGGTCCCAGTAAACAAGGAGTGGTTCCGGCGCCTGGATTCGTAAGTTCATAGAGGAGTTTGCATGAACAAACCACGATTAAGTTTTTGGCAAGTATGGAACATGAGTTTTGGGTTCCTCGGCATCCAGTTTGGTTGGGGCCTGCAGCTCGGCAACATGAGCGGCATCTACGAAAAGCTGGGAGCGAACGTGGATAAGTTGCCGTTTCTGTGGCTGGCAGCGCCGCTGACCGGGTTGATTGTTCAGCCCATCATCGGATCGATGAGCGATCGCACCTGGGGTCGACTCGGCCGGCGCCGTCCTTACTTTCTCATCGGAGCGATCCTCGCCAGCGTTGCGCTGTTCTTCATGCCCACCTCTTCCGGTCTTTGGATGGCGGCCGGCCTGCTCTGGATTTTGGACGCAAGCATCAACATTACGATGGAACCGTTTCGCGCTTTCGTCGCGGATAAGCTGAACGCAGACCAGCGCACGACCGGGTTTGTGATGCAGTCGTTCTTCATCGGCTTGGGCGCCACCTTTGCCGGCTGGTTGCCACTCGTGTTCCGGCGTTTTGGCGTCTCCGGTAACACCGAGAGCGGCATTCCTTTAACTTTGAAATACGCGTTTCAGCTCGGCGCTGCCGCATTTCTGATCGCGGTGTTGTGTACTATTTTCACCACCAAAGAATATCCGCCCGAAGACATGGAAGCGTTTCAGCGAATGCGAAAGGAGAAGCGCGGCATCGCGGCCGGCTTTAGCGAAATCATGACTGCGTTGCGCGAAATGCCGCGCACGATGAGGCAGCTTGCGCCAGTACAAATATTTACCTGGCTGGGACTGTTCTGCATGTGGCTGTTTTACGTTCCTGCGGTGGCGCGTCACGTGTTTGGCGCAGTCGACCCGCAATCTGAAGCCTACACGCGCGGCGTTGAGTGGGGCGGTTTTGCGATGTCGTTCATGAACATCACGTGTTTCGCCGTTGCTTTCCTGTTACCGAAGTTGGCGAAAGCGACAAGTCGGAAAACCGTGCATGCGCTATGTCTGCTGTGCGGCGCGATCGGATTGCTGTCGATCTACTTTATCAGCAACGCCTGGATGCTGGTGGTCTCAATGATTGGAGTGGGAATCGCCTGGGCGTCAATACTGTCGATGCCATACGCAATTCTTTCGGGAGCGTTACCGGCGGCGCGCATGGGCGTTTACATGGGTGTCTTTAACTTCTTTATTGTCATACCCGAAATTATTCAGGCGCTGACCTTCGGTCCGCTCATCCGCGGCATCTTCGGCGTGAACAATCCACGCAGTGCGCTCTATGTGGTTCTTGTCGGCGGCTGCTTCATGATTGCGGCGGCGTTGCTGGTAATGCGGGTAGTTGACGTGGGCGATAAAGCGCCGGACGACACAGTGCTAAAGGCCGACGAGCGCGAATTATTTAATGTGCAGGAGTCGGTGCAACCGGTGCCGAGCACTGGATTAATCGATAAGAATTAATGGCTTGCCAGGAAAAGCAGGTTTTGAGTCGGTGGAGCCGGCGACTGAAATACCCCAGCACTTCAGTGCTGGGAGCGGCCAGCCCAAAGAGTATCAAGTCTGTAAAACGGACGGATGAATTGTCAAAGGTTTCATATTGAATTATGAGAAGCGATAAGCATCGAAGGTCGCTGCTACTGTTAATCCTCGTAGTTTTTGCCATCGGCGCGCAGTGGTACACAGTGGCGCGAGGGCAGGTACGGGACGTTTCAAACCAGCCGGCGCGACCCTCGCGCGATTGGGTGCGCGACGGCCTGGTTTACGAAATCTATCCGCGAGCGTTCTCCGCAACGGGAGACTTCAACGGCATAACTGCGCGCCTCGATCATCTGAAACAGCTCGGCGTCAACATCCTTTGGCTGATGCCGATTCACCCAATCGGCGAGTTGAAGAAGAAAGGAACGATCGGCAGCCCTTACGCAGTTCGCGATTACTACGCGCTCAATCCTGACTACGGAACGAAACAAGATTTCAAGCGTCTGATCGCGGAAGCGCATCGCCGGCGAATGAAAGTAATTATCGACGTGGTAGCGAATCACACCTCATGGGACAGCGTAATGATGAAGTCGCCGGAGTTTTATGAACACGACGCGCAAGGCCGAATCACATACCCGCATGATTGGAGCGATGTCGCGGAATTGAATTACACCAATCCGCAGTTGCGCCGATACATGATTGACATGTTGAAGTACTGGATTCGCGAGTTTGACCTGGATGGTTTTCGTTGCGACGTTGCGGAGGAAGTGCCCACGGACTTTTGGGAAACTGCGCGCAGGGAACTCGAAGCGATCAAGCCAGACATCGTCATGCTGGCTGAAGGCCACAAACCGGAGTTGCTTTTACAAGCTTTTGACTTCGATTACTCCTGGCCGCTTCACAGCGCGTTAACGAACGTGTTGCAAGGTCGCGCGCCGGCGTCGGCTTTGCGTTCGGCCTGGGAACAGGAATTCCGGGAATGGCCGCGCGGCTCGCTGCACATGCGCTTCTCCGACAATCACGATGAGCGTCGGGCGATTGCCCGCTTCGGTGAACCTGGTGCGCTTGCCGCTTCCGTTTTGATGTTTACCCTCGACGGCGTGCCGATGCTTTACAACGGCATGGAAGTGGGAGACACGACCGAATCCGGAGCGCCGGCACTGTTTGAGAAACTGCCAATCTTCTGGCCGATTGCCGACCGCCGGCCGGAATTCCCGCGCTTCTACAGACGCTTGAGTGTGTTGCGAAGCGACAGTATGGCTTTGCGGCGTGGGACGTTGGAATGGTTATCCAATTCGGACGAGACGCGAGTGTTGACCTTCCTTCGTCGCCATAAAGACGAAGAGATTTTGCTCGCCATTAATTTTTCGAATCGTCCGTTCCATGGTTCGGTCGCTCTCGATAAAACAAGGGGATTTACTGACATCACCCCGGACGTTGATCCACCTCTCCCGCCTGACGCGCCGGCGCCTGAACGTGGCGCCAGAAAACGCGGGGTGACGCTGCCCACGCTCTCGCTCGAGGCCTGGGGTTATCGCATCTACCGGCGCTGAAATAGCGCTGGACTTTGGAGTGCGGTGACTTGTCACCGCTTTTTCCCCGCGCCAGCTGGATGCCGCGGTTCCTAAAACAAAACGCTGCGACAGGTCGCAGCGAAAACAAAGCGGTGACAAGTCACCGCACTCCAAAAACTTGCCGCCGTCTAAGCGGCCTTCTTCAACTTCCGGTACCGTTCCAGCCCGACTGCCTGCATCGCTCGCGGAATCTCCACGTTTCGCATAAACCATTTCCACACGTTCCCACTACGCGCATTCTCGGCGCTCAACAAAATGATGCCCGCGTTAATCCCAATGACGTCTGTATCCACCCAGCTGGTACCGGGATTAAACGCATCGACGAAACCATACTTTCCATAAACGCGCTCACCGTATTTTTCGCGCATAGACCGCAAGGCCGCCAGCGCGATCTCCGGCGTAAACATGAGTGAACCGCCAGCTGCCGAAGGGACGACTGTGCCATCGATGGCTGGGTCACGCGGCGGCCCACCCCACGCCAGATAACCCCTGGCGCTATCTGACGCAGTGACGCCCCAGATGTTTGGGCCATAGGCTGGAAAATCATGAGCGAGGTTCATGCAGAACGCACGATGCGCGAGGGTAGCGTTGACCGAGTTCTCAAAATAATCGATGCGGTCGCCTCGAGTTTCGCGACGATCGCGATAGTCCACCCAGGCGTGCGCATATTGGTGCATGAAAAGTGGCACGCCAATAGTCGTGAAATACGAGTAGCCCTGATAGCGATAACGATCGCGCCATAAAGCTTGCCATGACGATGGGGAAATGGGATGCGTTGGCGATCCGATTGCCAGCAGGTAAAGGATGGTGTCTTCGCTGTAAGTGTCCCAGCGCGGTTTCAAGAAACCGGTTTCCGGCTTCCAGCCATGAGACAGAAGGCGCGGATCGCCGTTGAGCATCCAGTGAAAGTCGACGCGCCTGTAGATCCTCGTCGCAAGTTGTGTAATTTCGCGGTCGTCGGCGAAGTACTGACGAACGGTTAAGACTCCCGCCAGGAGCAACGCAGTGTCAATCGATGAGACTTCGCTGTTCCAACGGCGTGAACCTGTCTTTGCATCGAGCCAATGATAAAACCAGCCGTGTTGGTGCATCGCCTCGTTCGCGAAAAAAAGTAGCGTGTTACGCGTACGCTCCCGTCCTTCGCTGGGACTGATCCAATTGCGATCCGCGCCGATGCAGAGTGCAGTCAGACCAAAACCCGTGGCGGCAATGCTGGCGACGTCTTGATGATTGCTATCGAGTGCTGAGCCGTCCATGCGCGCTCGATCAGGAACAAGGCCCGTGTGCGGGTTGGCTTGCTGCCAGAAGTATTCGAACGACTTGTATTGAAGATCTTCGAGAAATTTTTCGTCGCCAGTAGAGAAGCGTTCAGTGGCTGAAGGCACCCAGCGTTGAACTACAAAAGCTGAGGAGAGCAGTGGGTTAAAGACTGCGAAAACGAAAAGTAATACGGCAGATGCTGAGATCCGAATTCGTTCGCCGTTAAGTTGGAGCATCTTACTCAGGGTTAGAAGCGACTATTTACTGGGACCGCGGGCGTCCCGCCCGCAGATGAGCGCGAAGCTCGAACATATTTTAGGACTTCGCGCTTGCGGCGCGGTGCGGGCGGGACGCCCGCGGTCCCAGTAACAACGGTCCTGATAAATCAGTCCGTCACTTTACTTCAAACTTTGTTTGAATCACATCCTCGGAGCTTGAACCCACCATCACTTGAAATTCACCGGGTTCAACTACGAAACGCATTTCGCGATTCCAGAGGGCTAACTGCCGGATTAGAAGCGACTATTTACTGGGACCGCGGGCGTCCCGCCCGCAGGTGAGCGCGAAGCTCGAACATATTTTAGGACTTCGCCCTTGCGGCGCGTTGCGGGCGGGACGCCCGCGGTCCCAGTAACAACGGTCCTGATAAATCAGTCCGTCACTTTACTACTTCAAACTTTGTTTGAATCACATCCTCGGAGCTTGAACCCACCATCACTTGAAATTCACCGGGTTCAACTACGAAACGCATTTCGCGATTCCAGAGG
>Ga0070682_100000148_pt1 | contig 55674 bp, 101 predicted proteins | sample KBSC63LmetaG_FD_64668 | JGI IMG/M metagenome (GOLD analysis project Ga0070682, IMG submission 64668) | Corn rhizosphere microbial communities from Kellogg Biological Station, Michigan, USA - KBS C6-3L metaG | ecosystem: Host-associated > Plants > Roots > Rhizosphere | place: USA: Michigan...
AGCGGGATCCACATTTTGTACGGGTTGTAATGTCATTTGTACGCGTTGTCACGCGCAAACTTCAAGTAAGGTACAGGTTTTTGCCTCTGCAAATGTAGTTTCCCTGCGACACTGGCTGTCAACGAAAGGAAAGAAGATGCCTGGTCCGGTACCAAAGCGTCCCGATGAGCGCATTCGCCGCAATGAAGACGTCGTACCCACTGACAAGATCGAAGTGTACGGCGACGTTGTCGTGCCTCCGCTCAATCTACCGTTCGATCCTCACCCAATGGTGGTGGATTTCTATGACGGGCTAATCAAGAGCGCTCAGGCGCAGTTTTATGAGCCGAGCGACTGGGAGTACGCACGCGTTGTGTGCTTCATGCTACAGACACTCGTGACTTCAAGCAAGCCTTCATCTGAAATGTACAAGGCTTGGCAGACTGCAACAAGTAATCTTCTCGTTACAGAGGGTGATCGCCGCCGTCTTCGTATCGAGATTGCACGCAAGGCTGTCACTGATCAGGTTGACGATGCCAGCGAGGCTCTTATTTTGCAGTTCAAGGAGCGCATGGAGAACGCTGTTAAGTCACGTGTCGAGGCGTGATGGCTTGGAACACTAGCAATCGACGTTCCCGACTTCCTGCGGATTGGTTCACGCGTATCAGGCCACACATCCTGAAGCGTGATCCTCGTTGCAAGCTACGATACCCTGGATGTACGGGTGTGTCAACTCAGGTCGACCACATTCGACGTGGCGACGATCACAGTTTCACGAACCTACAAGGCGTGTGTGCGCATTGCCACGCCATCAAGAGCGCCCGTGAAGGGCGCCAGGCACAGTTGACCAGGAGTCAGCGCCGTAAGCGCCCCCAGGAGAGGCATCCCCGTGACGGACTCATTGCGTCTCGCCCCGACGAGCGAAGTAACACAGACCACTCTACCTGACGGTTTGCCCGATTTGACGCTTGGGTGGTTCATTTTGGCGTGGGCGTTCAAGTTCCTACGTCAGCCTGATGGTCCTGACGCGGGTGAGCCTTTTTTGTTCACGGATGAGCAGATGCGTCTCATTCTATGGTGGTACGCGATCGATGACAAGGGTCGCTTCCTATTCAATAGTGGTGTGATTAGGCGCATGAAGGGTTGGGGTAAGGACCCTCTTGCTGCCGCCATGTGCCTTATCGAACTGTGCGCGCCCACAGCCTTTTCTCATTTTGACAAGAATGGGCAGCCTGTAGGAAAGCCTCAGCCCGCACCGTGGATTCAGGTCGCCGCCGTTTCCCGTGATCAGACACGAAACACTTTCACGTTGTTTCCCACGATGGTGTCTAAGGAATTGATCGATACGTATGGCCTCGATATTCACAAGGAAATCATTCACAAGAAGGCGGGTGGGCGCATTGAGGCCGTGACCTCGTCGCCTAAGTCGCTTGAGGGTGGCCGTTCTCACTTCGTTATCATGAATGAGACACAGTTTTGGTTGGAGAACAACAATGGGCATGAAATGGCCGGTGCTATTCAGGGTAACGTTGCTAAGGGACGCGGTGGTAGTTTCCGTAGGCTCTCGATTTGCAACGCGCACCGTCCTGGTGAAGAGTCGATTGCTGAGCAAGATTATGAGGCGTTCGAAAAGATTGTCGGCGGACAGGTCAACTTCAGTAAGTTTTTCTATGACGCACTTGAAGCACCCGCCGACACCAACATGGAAGAGTACGAATCGCTACAAAGGGGACTCACAGTAGCACGTGGTGACTCTACGTGGTTGGACGTCCCACGTCTCATTGAAGAGATTGCGGACCCACGTACCGTACGTTCTGAGGCGCGACGCAAGTACCTAAACCAAATCGTTGCCGCTGAGGACGCGTGGATTGCTCCGTGGGAGTGGGATCAGTGCGCCATCAAGGCATTGCGTCTCCGTCCAGGAGATCAGATCACGTTGGGATTCGATGGTTCGCGTGGCCGTGACCACACGGCTCTTTGTGCGTGCCGCATCGAAGATGGTGCCATTTTCCTGTTGAATGTTTGGAACCCTGAATCATATCCAGATAAGAAGATTCCTACTACGGCCGTTGACAAGGCCGTTAGGCAGGCATTTGATCTGTACGATGTAGTCTCATTCCGTGCTGACGTCAAGGAATTTGAGTCGTACATTGACCAGTGGGCGGCCGATTATCGCAAGCAGTTGGTGGTAAAGGCTAGCGCGGGTCATTTGATTGCATACGATATGCGTTCGAAGGCCAAGCGTGAATTCCTGTTGGAGTGTGAACGCTTCCGTGATGCTGTCATCGAGGGCAACCTACGTCATGACGGCAACGCTGTATTGAGGCAGCATGTTCTAAACGCCCGCCAGCGCCCAAGTGACACGTACGACATGATCGGTATTGGTAAGGAGTCGAAGGACTCGCCACGAAAGATTGATGCTGCTGTCACTGCTGTCCTAGCATTTGGTGCGCGTCAGGAGTATTTGAAGACGAAGCACAACCGTAAGAAGAGCCTGGAGATTATCTAATGCCTACCGTGAAGGACTGCATTGAGCAGGCGCGTGAGAATCTTGGGCGCGATCGTAACAAGCTAGCGGCCGATTCCAGGTATTACGAGGCCGACCTAACCCTTGACCGAACAGGGCACCCGCTCCGTGGAGAGTTGCCTAATTTGTCGGCAAGCGTGGGTTGGTCACGTCTATACCTGGATTCGTTGGTTGAACGTTTGTCGATCGTGGGTTTCCGTGCGCCTGGCGCTTCGGACACTAATGATGATTTGCAGGCTTGGTGGAAGGCAAATGACCTTGACCAGGAATCTCAGATCTCATTCCTAGAGACATTCATTCACGGCCGCTCGTTCATTTCTGTTTCAGCCCCTACCGATGAGGATATCCTTTTCGGTCACCCTGCTGACGCGCCAATGATCCGTGTCGAAAGTCCAAAGAACATGTGGGTGGAGATTGATCAGAGGACACGTCGCGTTCTATGGGCCGTCCGCTTCTACCTTGATCCCGAGTCTGAGAAGATGGGATTGGATCAGGAACAGCAAAGTTACACAGTGTATTTGCCTGATCGCACCGTGTACGCCGAAGATGCTAAGGGTGGACGTATTCGTATCACCGAAGAGGATGTGCACAATCTCGGTATTGTCCCTATCATCCCGTCGTTGAACCGTGAAAGGATCAGTGATAGGTACGGGCGCTCGGAGATTATCCCTGAGTTGCGCTCGCTACAGGATCGTGCTACGCAGGTTGCTCAGAACATGAGCATGGCCGCCGATTTGATGGCTGTCCCTCAGCGCTTGTTGTTTGGTGTTGAGAAGGAAGCAATCACACAGAATCAGGACCCTGCCGCACAGTATAAGGCGTACATGGCCGGTATTTTGGCGTTCGAAGATGAGAATGCGAAGGCTACACAGTTCACTGCCGCCGAGCTATCGAACTACACGGGTGTGTTGCAGGAGTTGGCCAAGGAGGCCGCTTCGTATACAGGCTTGCCTCCGCAGTACCTTTCATTTTCATCTCAGACTCCTGCCTCTGCGGAAGCAATCCGTAGCGCCGAGTCACGCTTGGTGAAGAAGGCTGAGTTGAAGGGCGCCATGTTCGGCAACGTGTGGGAGCGCGTCATGATCGTGGCCTCGCTGGTCATGACAGGTGTGGTCAGTGATGAGGTGCGCATGTGCGAAGCCATCTTGACAGACCCTGCCACTCCGACGTATGCTGCTAAGGCAGATGCAGCGGTGAAGTTGACCGGCGGAAAGCCTGTCATTCCTGTTCAGCAGGCGCGACGTGACATGCGTTACACTCCTGCTGAGTTGGAGCAGATGGAGTTGTGGGACGCTCGGGAGAAGACCGAGTACATCGGGGCGCTTTTGGGAACATCACCTTCACCTACCTTCCCAATGCTGACTACGTCGGCAACGAAGGCCGTAGACCCTGAGGCAGCTCAGCGCGCTCAGGCACAGAATAACGCAGGTGGAAGCGAGACAGGAGGAAATCGACGTGACAGCACAGCTTGATCCATGGGAACTAAATGCGCCCGATGAGGTTGAGGTGTTCGATACGGACGCCGAGACATGGGATTTGGGTGCGGCATGTGACCTTGGAGACACAGAGTGTGAAGCTTGTCAATGACACATCTTTGATGTAGTATGTGGGTGCGAGATTGGTGTAATGGCAACACAGCGGCTTCCAACCCCGCTGTCACGGGTTCGATTCCTGTATCTCGTGCTCACAAAGGAACATGATGCAGAAGTGTCCACAGTGCCATATGCGCAAGGTTGAGATGCGTACAGTGCGTGATGATAAGGGGAATGTGATCGAGGTCACATCCTATTGCACGAACTGTCAGAGTGTGGTACAATGGCATAAGCGTCCAAAGAACAAGTGACATACGGTTTACACGTCTTCCGGTTCCAAAAGACGTGTTGGTGTCCCTATGGTGTAAACGGCAGCATGGCAGACTCTCAATCTGTCGGACGGGGTTCGAGCCCCCGTAGGGGTACAAGCGAAGGTTTGCTGTAAACGACGCTGGAACAGCATGGTCTTGGCGTTTTACGGTATCGTCGTCAGAAACAACCGTATGGTTTTTGCTCTTGTCGCCTAGCGGCTAAGGCGCCTCTCTGTCGAAGAGGTTATCGCGGGTTCGAGTCCCGTCAGGAGCGCACTGCCGGATGTCCTACGTAGCGGTCGGCTGATTAACGGACATTCATAGGGTCGCTCCCTATGGACGTTTGGGCACGTAACGTAAAAGGTGCCATCAATGGGCTATGGTGTAAACGGCGAACATCTCTGACTGTTAATCAGAGGTTCTAGGTTCGAATCCTGGTGGCTCAGCTTTCTACGATAAGGAACATAATGGCGAAGATTTACGGTGTTGCACGTCCTCAGCCTATTTGGGGCGTAGTATGGGAAGGTGACAACATTGAAGAGATTCAGGACGCGTTCAGCGATTGGCCGTCCAATTTGTTCTTTATCAACGAAGAAAATGGCAACTTGTGCTATGGGTTGACCATTGAGGAAGCAAATCAATACCCTATCGGTACTGTGATGTTGTTGCAGGGTGGTATTGGGTATATGTCGCAGGAGAGTTGGGATTCTCAGTATTCCACGCTTGACAGCGCGACACGTTTGAAGTATGATGTAACTGAGGACGCCGAGACTGTGACGTCGTTCACGGCAAAGCGTTCGCGATAGCGGGGTAGAGCAGCGGTAGCTCGCCAGCCTCATAAGCTGAGAGGTCGAGGGTTCGAATCCCTCTCCCGCGACGTTGCAGGTAGCTCAATGGTAGAGCACCAGACTGTGACTCTGGTGACGCGGGTTCGATTCCCGTCCTGTTCCCCACGTGCCTTAGCTCATTTGGTTAGAGCGTCCGGCTGATATCCGGGAGGTGCCAGGTTCAAAACCTGGAGGCACGACTAGACGTAAAGACCGTCCAGCGGGACGGACCCCTGCGTCGTTTACTCTGGTAGCTCAGCGGAAGAGCGACTGGCCTACACCCAGTTGGTCGGGGGTTCAAATCCCTCTCAGAGTACTCAGTGGTGCGGGCGGCTTGTTGGTTTCTCCCCCTCCACATGATCTACAGAGGAACCATCGTATGGGGATCTAGCTCATTTCGGTAGAGCACCTGCCTTGCAAGCAGGAGGTGACGGGTTCGAGACCCGTGTTCTCCACGCTATAGCGTTGCGGCACTGCCGTAATTCCGTCTGGTGAAGGTCAACCTTCGCGCGAGGCGTTTAACGGAGTGTGGGGCAGTTGGTAGCCTACTCGCCTTGGAAGCGAGATGTCGCTGGTTCGAGTCCAGCCATTCCGACACATACAGTATAATTTCATGGACATCAACGAGTACGCCGCAGCCAAGCAACGCATTCTAGCGCGCATGGTTGCGGCGTTGTTGCACGTCTTCCAGCAGTTCATGCGCGGGTACATGTCAGCGCGTGATTGGGACGCGGCTATGCAAACGACCTACCGCGTTATGAAGCCCTATCGTGATCAGGCAACTGAACTTGCACGTCGTTTCCACGATGATAATAGGACTGCACAGACCGGTGATAGCGTTAGGCACGACGTCTTCAAGGATGACTACTTCCCTGAGCAGTGGTACAGGCAGACCATGCGCCCTGTCTTTCAGCACGCTCAGGAGAATCGATCTGCTGAGGACTTGGTTGAGGAGTCCGTAGCGCGCGTTGTCAAGGTTGTTGAAGATGGCGCTCGTCGCACTCTCATTCAGGCTGTACAAAGTGACTCCTCTCATGTTGTACGTGGTTTCGCCCGTTTCGACCCACGCCCGCCCACGTGTGCCTTCTGTACCATGATGATCTCACGTGGCCCCGTGTATGTCAACCCCAACACAGGAGGTTGGCCTTTTGACACACAGAGGCTTGAGAAGGCCCTTCTTGAAGAGAGCCCCGAGAAGCTCAGTGAAATGATGAACAAGTGGCATCCTGATTGCACATGTCTCGTCGTTCCCGTTTACAAGTATGACAATTACCCAACATTGGCACAGGAGCAGGAGGCGTTCGATATTTATGATCGTGCGCGCAAGGCTGTTGCCAAGGATTTGAAGGTCGGACAAAGCAAGATTAACACACGCCTCATTTTGAATAAGATGCGTGAATTGATTTATTCGAAGAATTTGGAACAGGACGCTGCAAACCTAGGACGGAATGTAGCGTAATGTTGACATTCCGCGATCCTGGTGACCGCGCGTATTGACCCTGGAGGTTGAGAATGACTGAGAAGCAGACTGAAGGCACAACCGAAAACAACACGCAGGAGACTGTAAAGTCGAATGCTTCGGATGTGAGTCAGCTTCCCGAGTGGGCACAGAGCGAGCTATCTCGCGCCCGCAACGATGCTGCCAACTATCGTACACGCTTGCGTGAGGCCGAGGCAGCCCGTGACACGCTTCAGAAGTCCTATGACGACGAAGTGACCAAGGCGAAGAACGCTGAGGCTACGTTGGAGGACACTAAGCTGACATCTTTGAAGTTCGAAGCCGCGCTTGAAGCGCTTGGTATCGATGCTTCTCCCGCGAATGCGCTTGCAGATCGTCTTCGTGGTAGTACCATCGACGAATTGAAGATTGATGCGAAGAGTGTCACAGAAGCATTTGGTGGTTTCGGCGAGAAGCGTCGTGCCACGGATCGTTCCGCAGGCCGCGGTAACGAAACAGACAAGCCTTCCACACCTGAAGAGACGTTCGGCGATTTCTTGTCGGGCAAGCTTGGGTGGGGTCAGTAAATAGTAAAGGATGCTAAATGGCTTTCCAGAATGAGGTCTCGCCGAATCGCGAAGACCGTCACCAGGGGCGTTTGGCATATTTGACCGACGACATGCTTCCTAAGGAGAACGCAGGTCTTCTTTGGGAGACTGCTACCGAGGGTAGTTTGGTGCTTCGTTTGGGCCGTCAGGTTCCGGTCGGGTATGGCGAGACGCTGATTGCGATGAACACGCTTGAGCCTGAGGTAGGCCAGGTCGGTGTGGGTACGCGCCCACAGGACCGTGAGGGTTACCGCAAGCCAGTGAGCGGTATCGCGTGGGAGAGCACAAGCTTCGCGCCGATCAAGATGGCTACGATCGTAACTGCTTCTGAGGAGTTCGCTCGTGCCAACGTGAACGGTCTGTGGAGCAGCGTAGGGCCTCAGATGGCTCGTGCTATCTCTCGTGGTATTGACTTGGCCGTTTTCCACGGTAAGCGCCCTGACAACGGTGATTCGTTGTTGGGTATTGCGAACAACCACTACATTCAGCAGAGCACGGGTGCGATCAACTACCCAACCACTACTGAGACACTTGACGTTGACCTAACGAACGCGTGGGCAACTCTTGTAAACCGTGGCTTTTCGCCGAACGCTTGGGCTATTGACGCTCGCTTCGTACCTCCGGTATTGACAGCGCGTGATGCTAACGGCAACTTGATTTTCCAGGGCCAGTTGAACTTGGCCAACCAGAGTCTTGGTACCTTGGCAGGTCTTCCTGTTGAGCAGGGCAAGGCTGTAAGTGGTGTTGTTGGTCGTGGTGAGGATTCAGGTACCCGTGCTATCTTGGGTGACTGGAGCCGCTTGGTATATGGTTACGCGGACCAGGTTCGCGTGAAGGTTACCGACACTGGTGTCATCAACTCCGCCGACGGTACTCAGGTCAACCTATGGCAGACTAACCAGGTCGCCGTGTTGATCGAAACCACTTTCGGATGGTTGGTAGACCCAACTGCCTTCGTGCGCTTGACTGACACTGCCGGAATCGTCACTGGAACTACGGTTCCTGCTGGTGAGTCTGGTGGGGACGATGTTCCTACCGAGACCTACCCGCTTCCGACAGAGAGCTGATCTAACGTGAATGGGAGGGTCATCTTCGGGTGGCCCTCCTTTTCCATATCCAAAGGTGAAATGACGTGGCGGATGTAGTGTATATCGTGAAGGAAGAGGAACGCAACGAGGAGTTGCGACACTCTCTTCGTTCATTGAGCGAGAACCTTCGCCACGATCGTGTGTTCTTTGCAGGCTATAAGCCATCATGGGTTCAGAACGTGATTCACATCCCTGTGACACAAGTCGCGGGACAAAAGCACCCGAACTCCTTGCGCAATCAAATGGCCGCGTACACGCACCCTGACGTAAGCGACACGTTCTATTTGTTCAATGACGATCACTTCATCATGCAGCGCTTTGAACGTATGCCAATCTTGAATTGGGGCAACCTCAACCACGCCATCGACAACTGTCGCTCCCTAGGCGACTCGTTTCGTAAGAGCATGGTGACTACACGTAACATCTTGATGGAGCGTGGATTGTCAACAATCAACTATCAACTGCACATTCCTTGTGTCATCCCCAAGGATCAATTGGTGCAGGTGTTCACAGATTTTGAGTCTCCCGCTCCTAACGGCGCATGGTTGCACCAAGTAACATTGGCAGGCAACATCTACAATTGGGGTGGGGAGTCATACCGAGAAGACGTGAAGGTCCACGAACTTTACGAACTACCTTCGGATCTTTCTCGACGAGACTTTCTGTCAACCTCAGACCGTAGCTTTCAGTACGGCATGATCGGTGACTATATTCGTGAGCGCTTCCCAGAGAAGTGCCGCTACGAGAAGTGAGGCAACATGGCGTACGCTACCCCATCAGATGTGGAGACGCGTCTAGGCCGTGACCTTTCCCCCGAAGAGGAGGCTCAGGTCACTGAGCTTCTAGAAGATGTCGAAACCATTATCAAGCTCCGCATTCCCGATCTCGACGCTAAGGTGACCGCAGGGGATATCCCTGAGCGCCTTGTCATCATGATCGAAGTAAATGCGGTCGTACGTGTCCTTCGTAACCCCGACGCTTACGTCTCTGAAACTGACGGTAACTATTCGTATACACGTAGTACTGAGGGCGCTAACGGTTACTTGGAATTGCTTCCTATTGAATGGGATTGGTTGTTTGGCGGTGGGGGCATGTTCCAGATCGTGCCTGTGTCCCCTTTCGGCGATAGGGTCGAGGGAGGCGCTAGGCAGCCTGACGCCCACTATTGGTGCCCACCAAGCTATGGATGGACGGTGCGTGTCCCGTGAGCCTTCTAGACCACGGCCGTGAGACGGTCATTGTTCATCACGAAGAGCGCTGGACATCGCCTGACGGTAATCCTATGTATCGAGCCTCCGGCACGGATGTCGAGACGATCGCGAATTGTGCCGTGCAGGTGGCTGCGCAGAGCGGAACGTCGGCTAGGCGCGCGGAGCAGGATGAAGAGGGATACGATACTGAACAGGTGTATCGCTTGCGTCCTCCGCGTTCCTACACCCGTGAAATTGGGTTTGAAGCCAAGGTTGAATGGCGCGGGTTGATGTGGAGTGTTATTGGTCGTGCTAAGCACTTCAACGGAAGTGATAACACCAAGCACATGGATTACACGTTGAGGCGCACATGATCGACTTGATGAAGGAAAAGCAGCTCAACAAGAAGATCTCTCACATGCCTGGTGTTCGTGGCGCAGTTTACGATGTAGGTCGCGAGATCGGACAAATCGCCGAAGGACGCTTGGCTCCGCATCGCCGCACGGGTGCTGCTCATATTGAAGTGTCACGTGGAACAGTTGATACATTCGTGTCACTAGTTGATGAAGCAGCCCTCTCAATTGAATTCGGACATTACTTGGGATCACAGGCGCGCGGTCTGAATCGTCAGTTCGTACGTGGTCTACATTTGTTCATTGATTGGTACCATGAGGGGGTGTTGTGATGGTAAGCGATATGCATGAAATGCCTCGCGTCCAGAGCATCATCATTCCCCTGCTGCGTGAAGCGTTCCCGGATGTACAGGTGACATCGTGGATTCCCGTGAACACGGACCGTGAGTTTCCTATCTTGAATGTGCGTCGCGCGGGTGGTTACCCCGTGAACCCGAAGCTTCTTGACCGTGGCACGGTTGAGATTACCTCGTACGGTGATGTGTGCTACGAGGACACTGAGGATCTTCTAAAGAAGGCTCAGATCGTTTTGTGGGATGCTGTTGAGAACCAAACTGTCGTACCTGGCGTTGGCTATCTGCACTCATACAGGCAGACCTTTGGAATTACACAGTTCGACTCGCCATATGATAACACATGGCGCGTTCAGAGCCTGATTCAGTTCGGGTTCCGACCACTTCCCATCTCCTAAGGAGTAAAGAAACATGCCACACGTAGATAGTGCGGTCATTACCCCGGGAACAGGATTCATCTTCTTCGCGGCACCTGGTACTGCGCGTCCTTCGGATGCGTTGATTACTTCGTATACCGCTATGGATGATACTCACTTCCCTGGTTGGACCAGTGCCGGTCACACGTCTCGTGACGACTTGCCGCAGTTTGGTTTTGATGGTGGTGACAGTGAGGTTCAGGGTACGTGGAGCAACGCATCCTTCCGTGAGGTTGTGACGGCCGCTCCGAGTGACTTCGTGACCTTCAACGCCCTACAGTTCGACGAGCAGATCTTGTCGTACTACTACGGCGTTACCGATGCCCTTCCGGGTGACGGAACAATCGAGGTTACAGACGCTCCGACATCGACCATTGAGCGTGCTCTATTGGTTGTAATCGTTGATGGACCGCGCCGTGTCGCCTTCCACGCTTCAAGTGCATCGATTCGTCGTGAGGACGCAATTCAGTTGGCTACGGACTCGTTCGCTGCCTTCCCGTTGCGTGCCACATTCTTGAAGCTTCCTGGCACTCCGATCTACTCTTGGACTAAGGTTGCGGCCTTCGACGAGAGCTGATCTTTGACATATGTAGTATGCCCATATAGGCCCTGAGTGGGTCTGTATGGGCATATTTCATTTGGAAGGTATGATGACGAACACAAAGAACAAGAAGATCGTGGACCTGACTAAGTTCCAGAAGGCCGCCGAGGAATTGTACGAATCGTTTGAGATTCGTGTGGACGGTGAGATCGTTCGCCTGTTCAACCCGATGCGCATCGCTCCCGAGGCACGTGATCGTGTGATTGAGCTTGCTAAGGCGTTCGATTTTGGTGATGATCACGAATATACACCCGAGGACGTCAAGGCCATTCACCCTGTGGTCATTGAGATTTTGGAGTTGGTGGGTGACGAGAACGTGTTCAGGTTGGTGGAGAGTATTCGTAATGACTTGGTTGTTGCGATGAATGTGTTCACAGCCTATTTTGAGCACGTGAACTTGGGGGAAGCCTCGTCCTCGGAAAGCTAATCCGCGAGCATCCTGAGGAGATGTTCGCGGACTTCCGAGAGTACTATGGGCTGCGCGTCACAGACGTTTTCAAGTTTGATGGCAGTCTTCCTATCGGGGAGGCTGCCATCCTTGCGCGTAACCTTCCTCACACATCCCGTACCGTGGCTGCTGTTCAAGGCGGTAAGGAGTATTTGGGATGGGACATTAACACTCACCTTTTGGCGGCGTTGGTAGATTCGTTGCAGGTCTCGAACTACATGTTCGCAAAGGTAAATAGTAAGAAGAGGGTCAAGGCACCCGTCCCTGTTCCGCGTCCGGGCGATGCAGAGCGTCGTAAGCGTGAAAATGCAAACAACCCGTTCGCACAGATGGTGCAGGCACAAATGACAGAATTGACGAAGGAGGCGTGACATGGCTGGTGCTGGTGGTACTGAAGTTGGTCGCGTCTCCGTACGTGTAGTTCCGGACCTTGACAATTTCCGTCGGGAAGTCGAGAAGGAACTAAGGGAGATTGAGCGCCTGGAAGCTGAGGTCGAGGTTGTCCTCGACCTTGAGAAGTTTCACGCTCAGATTGAAGAGGTCAAGGCATCCCTTAAGTCCATCCAGGATGAAGAGGTCAATGTCAAGATCGACAAGAACAGCGGCATCACTACACTTGGTGATGACGTAAAGAAGGCCGGAGAGGAGCTTGGCAAGACTGCCCGAAAGCTGAAGGACGTTGGCGATGACAGCGATAGCACGGGCAGGCGCGTATCCCGTCTATCGTCTTTCTTCTCAACGCTAGGGTCCTTTGCGCAGCGTGCCGCGGGTCAGTTGGGTGAGTTGGGCTCTAAGATGGGTTCAGAACTTGCTGACGGCGCTAGGTCATTCGGTAGCTCAATTTCAGCCCTGATCATTCAGTTGACGATCTGGGTTCCTTTGTTGATGCTTGCTGCTGGCGCTATCACCTACTTGGTAGGTATTATCGCTGCCGCCATCGGTGGTCTCCCTGCCTTGATCGTTGGTCTTGGCGCACCTATTGCTGCCCTGATCTTGGGTTTTGATGGTCTTAAGAAGGCATTTCAGCCGCTAGGTAAGGAATTTGACGCGCTGAAGGCCCGTTTGTCGAACACGTTCGAAAAGGGTCTTAAGCCTGCTGTACAGTCTTTGCAGAAGCTAATGCCTATCCTGTCGGATGGGTTGAACCAGGCGGCTGAGGCAACGAGCAACTTCATCAATGAGATTTCGAAGACGCTCACTGCCAAGGAGAACATGGATAACCTGAAGACCGCGCTTGGTGGTGTGAAGGATTTCTTGTCTGAGTTGCAGCCGGGCGTGTCCTCATTCTTGACATCCTTTTTGAAGGCTACCGCAGTAACAGATGCCTTGAAGGTCATGGGCCAGACCTTGAGCGATGTTCTATTCAAGTTCAAGGGTTTCTTTGATCAGAGCGTTGCTGATGGCTCGTTGAAGAAGGGCCTTGATAACCTTCACACTACCCTGTACTCATTGACAGGTCTTTTCACGGCATTGTTGCGTAACTCCTTGAAGTTCTTCAACGGTGCCGCCCCTGGTATGAACAAGTTCTTTGACTCCCTGTCATCATTCTTTTTGAAGATCGATTGGGAGCGCCTGGGTGCCGCGTTTGGTAAGATCTTCGAGCGCCTAGGTAAGGCTATCGACGAAATCCCGCCGGAAACTATTGAAAGTATCACCACATCGTTTGAGAAGTTTGCTGACGCTGTTGGTGATTTGGTAGATGGTAAGTCATTTGACGTACTCATCGCTAGTTTCCAGATGGTAATTGACATCGTCACTGGTGTAATTCACGCATTTGACGGTCTGCTTGAGACTATCGCTAATGTCGGTGATTTCATTGACGGCATCCCTGATTGGTTTGATAAGTTGTTCACTAAGGGTGGCGACTTGATCAGTGGGTTGAAGCAGGGCGCCGTCGAGAAGATGGGTGAGTTTGTAACGTGGTTGGGTGAGATTCCCGACAAGGTGAAGTCATTCTTCTCAGATGCTGGTTCTTGGATTCGTGATAAGGGCGAGGCCATCATTAACGGCATCCGTGACGGAGCGACGACAGCGTTCACGAACGTCGTGACATTCTTCCAGAGCATTCCTGGACGCATCAAGGGCTTCTTCGTTGGTGCCGGAAATTGGTTGTTGGAGACGGGCCGTAACATTATCAACGGTTTGGGTCAGGGTATCTCGGGCGCTTGGCTCACAGTGCAGATGACTGTTATGAGCATCAAGAACCGTGTGATTGCGTTCTTCTATGGCGCAGGGTCATGGCTACTGAGTGCAGGTCGTGAGATCATCAGTGGTTTGGTGTCGGGAATTCGTTCGGCGATCCCGAGCATCATTAGCATCCTGGGTTCCGTAACAAGTTTGATTCCTCAGTGGAAGGGTCCGCCTTCTACAGATGCTAAGCTGTTGATCAAGAATGGTCAGTTGATCATGAAGTCGTTGGTTATCGGTTTGAAGGATGGTTATGGCGACGTTCAGAAGACGCTCGGCGCCATGACTACGGACATTGGGAATAGTTTCACAAGCCCTACGCTTCAGGGCGACATCACCATGACTGGCCAGGATATCGCTGCTGTTGGTACATCACAGCTAGACATTGCCGGTAGCGTGGACAATGGGTTGAGCGAAGCTGTTGCTGCCGCTTTGAGTGGTTGGTCAGTGCAGATTGATGAGACAGGCATTGCGCGCCTGGTTAACAAGGGACAGCAGAAGTTGGGTAGGCGAGGCTAATGCCATTTGATTCGAAGACGTGGTACTTGGGATGGCTCGGTGACATTCGACCCTTCCCTGTAACACCTGAAACAGGATTCGATATGACTGAGGAGCGCTTCGGCGGCGTTCATCAGTCATTGAGTGGTGCGCGCACTATCGACACAACAGGCTTCCGTCAGAAGTTTGACTTTGAGTTCAAGTATTTGACAGATGCCGAGTATGAATTCTTGCGCGCCTGCTACTTGGGACACATCTCCGAGTCGTTGTTCCTGCGAAACCCTATGCGCAAGAACCTCCTGTCTGAGCAGAGCAGCAAGGCATACTTCACCAACGCTGATGATCTTGGTATTTTCATCGGTAGTTTCGGTAACACGGTAGATAGCGTACGTGACTTTCCATCTGGAATTACCACTCCAGGTACTCAGGTGCCACGTGTGATCAGTATTTCCTCAGGTCCACAGTATTACACCTTGGATGGTTTGCGCGGCTTTGTCCCCGTTAAGGTAGGCGAGCCTATCACGTTCAGTATTTATTTGCGCACAACAAGTGGTAGCATTTCAGCGAGCGTTTATATGGACGCTCTGGATAAGTATGGCGTGCAGGTTCCTGGTGCCGGTGCAAGTACCTCGGCGTCGGTCACAACGTCCTGGCAGAGGTTTAACGTCACGGTTACTCCTGTCGCTGGTGTAGCGTGCGTACGCGCTACTGTGTCGTTGACAACACCCGGCACCTACAACTTGTGCTTGGCTGCTCCACAGATCGAATACGGAAGTGCACCTACGGCATTTAGTATAGGAGGAGGATGGCAGAAGGTAGTAATCGATAGTATCAAGAGTGAGAGCCCTCGCTATCCTCTTCAGAATGTTTCAGTCACACTATTGGAGGCGTAAGTTATGCAGACTCAGGGAGGAACGGCAGCCGAAACTGCCATTTTGGCAGAGGAGCGCGCCTTCCGTGTCCGCTTGCGTGTCGACTGGAACAATAACGGTAACTACGATCACGTATTCAGTGACATTTCTGGATATGTTGAGGAAATTTCCACTGACCGTGCTCTCAAGGGCTCCCTTCCCGCCGACATTGTGTTGGTAGAGGGTAGCGCTGCGGCTGAGCTAAGTATTTCACTCGGTGGTAGGTACAACGATCTATCTTTGACCTCCGTATTCTCGCCCTACAACGGTTTGTCACCCTTGTACACCAAGGACGTAATCGGTAGTGAGATCAAGTACGAACTGGGTGTGGACACCGTTCTTGGTACAATTTGGTACCCACAGTTCATTGGTAACGTTTCCACAGTAACGCCTCAGCGTGCCGATAACACAGTAGAAATGACCGCGCTTGACCGCGTGGAGAAGCTTCGTGTCCCAATTCGTACACCTCAGTGGGCCATTTCGGACTATTGGGCGAACCGTGGACTGCGCCGTGGTCAGTTGTTTGACACACAGAACATCATTCAGATGTGCCTTCAGCAGTGTGACACCTCCGCATCCCCAAGGCGCCCCGTAACACGTGCTGAGTGGTCATCTGTTTTGGGAACACAGGGCTACAAGACGACGTTCATTTCAGGTGCCAATGGTCATGTGCCTACTGTCGGATGGTGGGACAACGCGGGCGCCGTACCTATCGCCAATGTCGAGGGTGGAGCGGTCAATTACGTTAAGAACGGACCTGTTCACCCTCTGTCACCAGAGCCTACGAACAAGCCATACAGTTTTGGCGCGCTAGGTTCGAACCCTGATAACATCTACCAGAAGTACTGGATCGCCGACAGGTTCGAAACATCACTTAATGGTGCCACAACCATTGCATTTACAATGAACCTTGACCCGGCATTCCCTAACGGGTCGTGGCACGTGACCGCACCTGACACCGTTATCATGGTCGTGCGCGTGGGTGAGAAGCGTCGTGTGGACATTTTGGTTGGTAGCAATCAGATGTGGATTAGGTTCGTTAACGAGAACAATGGCTTCTCGAACACCACACCTAAGCTGAACATTCCTGCCGGTAACAACATTGAGGTGTTTGCTCAGGTTGATACGAGCGCGGCTTCGGGTACACGTGGCTACATGCGCGTCGGTTCAAACTCACATCCTGGATGGCAGTACATTTCTAACGGATGGGATGGTGTCAACAACTACGATCCTCTTGTTGGCTTGATCCAGATTCAGCGTAACATTTCGCTGAGCGACATCGCGTACAGCTTTGACTTCAAGTCATCACGACCTGCTGGTTATGAGGGCGTAACGTGGCGTTCAGCAACTTATCCTGCCGTTTTAGACTCGGGAATTAACACATTCTCTTTTGTTCCTGACGGACTTACAGGCAAGGACGCATGGGACATCATTACGTCTGTGGCGGGCGCTGAATTTGGGTCGGTGTTTTGGGACGAGAGTGGATGCTTCCACTTCTGGAACTACAACACAATTAAGTCCAAGCAGGACACCGTGGTGCGTTCTCTGAACGTCAATCACATCAATGACTTGAACATCACTAACTCGTTGGACAGTATCCGAAATTCCTACTCAGTTAGTGTCAAGAAGCGTCAGAGCGCTAATAACATCAACGTGTACAAGAGTGCATCGGTGGATCAGTTCTATGTAGGACCGGGGCCGCAGATTGCATATTTCGACGTGCAGGTTGACAACGTTCAGTTCATGGAGCCACGCTTCTTGCAAAGGTGTACAAAGCACACTTCAGGTACTGCGTTTTCTAACTTCCCGCAGTGGGATGAGTGGTCAACGCACGCATTCGTATACCAGGCGCTGTTTGGAGATGGATGGCGCGAACCGAACAACTTCAATAACTTGGACGTGTCCGCGTGGTATACACGTGATGGTGTGATGCGTGTTCGTGTGTACAACCCTTGGTCGGAGCCTGCGCGCCTAGCTGTGTCGAATCAGCCTACAGTAGGAAATGCTAGTTCGACACCTGCTTGTGTTATCGGTGGTACTTTGATTAATGATCAGAGCACCTTTGGCATTACGACAAGCGATAATGCATCGGTTGGTAAGTATGGGCAGAGGAACTTCGAGGCGTCTGGGGATTGGTACCAGGAGTATTACAACGACAAGGGCTTGATGAATGTCCTGTTGCCGCGCACCGCGAAGCCAATTCCTACCACAGATAACATTGTTATCGCTGGCGACCCTCGTCTACAGCTCGGTGATACTGTCACGTTGAACGATAAGGATGGTTTGGGAACAGATTTGCGCGCACAGATTACAGGTATCAATAGGAAGTTCTCAAAGCGCGGTGGTCTCACGGACACATTGACTGTCGAATTGCTACGTCCTGCGGGACAGGGAATTTGGGATTCGTCTCAGTATGGACGCTGGGACCAGAGTTTGATTTGGAACTGATGATATGGCTATTGTCGCTATGACACCTGCGGTTGCAGGTAACGTTGCGCTCGCAGCAGAGTACAACAAGCTAATCACCAACATTACGGACCTTGACACGCGCACCACGGCAGTCGAGGCTGCTGTTGGCGGTGGTACGGGCGAGGTTCCACGTAAGGGTGGAGAGTACGCGTTCAACGCTGCCACACAGAGCGTTAACGCAGGTAACAACTTGCTCAATCAGTGGGCAGCTGTAGGTACCCCGTCCGGCATCACGTATTCGGCAGGCGTTTTCACAGTGACCGAGGCGGGGCTTTACGTAATGAGTCTTTCATTGCGTTTCTCCGCCGGTGGTGATAAGTACGCATGGATTTCAGGTGCCGCAGCGAACGACATTTGGTTTAAGAACTCTACGACATCAGCGGTTAACTGTGCCGTGAGTGGTGTGCGTCGACTAACGGCCGGTCAGCAGGTCCGTACATATGCGTACGCTGCCACTACACAGAACGTGCAGCGCGAAAATGTTTCGGGTGACTTCACGCCTGGATTTACCATCTACAAGATCGGTAACTAACACACCCTAGGAGAAGCGATGGATTTCACCGCGATTCTTGGGGCACTACCAACAATTGGTCCAGTCGGTGTCATCTTGGTGATCCTCACGTATGTGGGGCGCCAGTGGCTAGTGAGCGATAGGCGCTATCAGGCAGAGCTAGATCGTCTGAGCAAGGCGCACGAGGCCGAGTTGACTCGTATCAACAAGGCACATGATGATGAGATCAAGGAACTTCGTGATGACATCAGGGAGTTGCGTAAGGAAATTGATCAATTGCGTTTGGAGTTGCAGGCCGAGCGCACAGAGCGAATGCGTGCTCAAGAAGAGGCGCACCGTATTCGATTGCAGTCGGGAATTGATAAGCTATGACCAGGTGGCTACGAACAAAGAGGGCAATCTATGTAGTCTTGTTGTGTGCAGCTTTGGTTGCTAGTGGCTATGCCATCTACAATCAGGTCAGCAGTGATAGCAAGGCGGCGTCCTTGGCAGCCCAGGTTGCTCAGGTTTGCCATGACCGCCCCGATCTTGCTCACGCTCAAAACCTCAACTGCCAGCAGGCTCAGGAGGTGAAGGACAGCGATGCGCCTGTCCTCGTTCCTGGCCCTAAGGGTGACAAGGGCGAGAAGGGGGACCGCGGTGATGATGGCATCAACGGTCAGAACGGGCTCAACGGTGACAAGGGCGATCAGGGCATCCCAGGTATCAACGGAGAACAGGGCGCTCAGGGGCTCACAGGCGAGACAGGACAGACAGGCCCGAAGGGTGACACCGGAGAGCAGGGTCCGAAGGGTGAGAAGGGCGATCAGGGCGTGCAAGGCGAGCGTGGATCAGATGGTCAGCCTGCCCCTGTCATCACAGGGTTTGCCTTTCAGGGGACTGTAGCCGATTGCAACCTAGTGATCACAATGAGTGAAGGCGAACCATTCGTCCTCCCAGTACGAGGAGATTTCTGTGTATCTTAATGATCTAGCCAGTGTAATTCGCGCTGGTGGAATGAATGTGGTTGAGGTTAGTGGTTGGCAGTTCCGAAACCACGGAAGCATGGCTGGCGTTCGCGCAATTGTCTGCCATCACACAGCGGGCGCTGCCACGGGTAATTACCCATCATTGCCTGTGGTAACCAATGGACGCACGGACTTGGCGGGTCCTTTGGCTCAGCTCGGTTTGGCGCGCGACGGTACGGTGTACGTAATCAGTAACGGTGTTGCGTGGCATGCGGGCGCGACGCTTGATGATTCTGTCTACGGCAATTCATGGTCAATCGGTATCGAGGCCGAAAACACAGGTACACAGCCTTGGCCTGAGGTTCAGGTTGATGCATACGCAAAGCTATGCGCCATTCTGTGTGCTCATTACGGTATCTCCGTTGACCGTGTAAAGGGTCACAAGGAGATTTGCAAGCCAGTGGGCCGCAAGGTTGACCCTGCTGGTCTTCCTGGAGATATGAATGGACTGCGCGACAGGATTCGCGTAAAGATGACAAGCCCCACAAAGCAGCGACTATTGGATGGAGATTCTAGCGTGAAGCTACCTGTTGCTATGGATACGAATACTGCCAGTGTTTCTTTGCCGCCTCAGGCTAAGGTTCGCCTGGTGTTTTCGGCTAACACTACGATCTTCGGTGGCCTGATTGAGTTTTGGGGACCGGCAAATAACCAGTTGCTTGGAACCTATGACTTGAAGAATGGCTGGCGAGGTGAGGTAAATCAGGGCTATCAGATCGATGCCCCGCTTGGTAGCACGAAGGCCAAGATCAAGTACTCGTGCGCCAGTGAAGTTGATGTTTACATTCAGGCGATCGCCTGATAGAATGAGGTGAAAGAATGTTCACTGTAGCATTTTGGAAGGACGCTGCCATCCGTGCTATCCGTACGGGTGCGCAGGTTCTGTTGGTTGCTCTTGGTGCTGATGGCGCTGGCATCGTTGGCCTTGACGTGGGCAGCACTGCTGCGCTCGTTGGTGGTAGTATGTTGGCGTCGTTGTTGAACTCCGTGGTGATCCCACAGGAGGATCAGAAGGCCAAGAAGGATACGTCCGACACCCTGTAACACATAGCAAAGGGGACCTTACACATTGTAAGGTCCCCTTTGTCATTCCTGGATTCCGAGCGCGTCGTACAATGACCCGAATGCGCCATCGAACATCTTCCAGGCGCGCTGTAGCTCTTCCTGATCGACCCCTACAGCGCCTTCAAATGAGTGCATCACAAGTTCTACACGACTACGTGTCCGTTCGAAGTCGAACAGATACATGTCGTTACTATTCTGTGCCATTTTCCTCCTCATCGTCCTGAGCAAGCGCATTACCGAGCACCTCTAGACCCTTCGTCAAGAGCCACAACGCACTGAAGATCACGGCCATGATGATGAACGCCGCCACGCTGTACCCTAGGATTACGAAGGGCAACGAGAGCAGGGCAATGAACATCAACAGTGTGATACAGCCGCGCATCGTGTCTCCTTTCCTATTCCCACCACGGTTCGATGACCGTGACATCTTCCGTTTCTAGAATTCCGTCGATCAATGAGTATGGATCAACATCGTCATCATCGTACACTCACGCCTCCATCAACTTAATGATACGCACAGCCTCCGCACCAAGATCATCGATCGATCCTGAGTTTGATACTACACCGTCGACGGCGATCGTGTCAATGCCTGTGTCCGAAATGTGATTGTTCACGGGCTCGAACCCGGGACGCGTAACACGAAACACCCTTCCGCCCCAGCTCCTGATCAAGTCCGCCTCGTTCTGGAACCTGACATCAGTCACGACAACATTCGTACCTTCTGTGATCAAGGGCCAGATCTTTGCCTGTGCTGCCATCACCCATGCGTCCTTATTGATGATGTCCCTGACGGCTTCGGTGCCGAGCTTCTGCAAGTATTGTCGAACGTCCGGGATTTTCTTGGCCTCATCCCATCCAAGAACCCGAACCACCACACTAAGTGGCTGAAGATCATGATCTCCGTTCTTGTTTGGTGTCAGTACCCAGGGGTCCAGCACCAACGCCATTTCCTTCACAGCATCGGCAAACCCTACACGCTCGTAGCCGCCACGGAGACGCAGGGACTTGGCAAAGGTATCCTTCCCACTCCCTGCGTAACCCGTGAGACCTACAAGCTTACCGATACTCAACGCTTCACCATCTTGCTCTTGCCCGTCACGCCCACGAGACGCACCATGTCGGGCTGAGACGCCTTGATCCCGATCTTCATTGCGTCGCTCACCTTCCTCTTCAGTCGACGACGCGTCCCGTCGTTGTGCTTGCTCTTGTACCCGACCAGCTTACCACGCAGGTACTTCTGCTTCAACCTGATCTGTTCCATCACTTACCACCATTCTGAATGATCTTACCTTCCTTCTTGTGCTTCGGGCAAACGCCAAGCTTCTTGCAGCCCTTACAGCCCTTCATGATGGCCTTGGCCTGTGAGACTTTGGCGGCGGCAGCGGCTTCCTTGGCTCGTGCCCCTGTACGGCCTTCGTATGCGTTGCCTCCGTGGTAAGACTTACCAAGTCCAAGCTTCCACTTGCTGTCACCCTTAAAAGCGTCCTTAAATCCCATGTTACTTCCACTCCTCCCTGAGTTCAGCGTATTCGATCGTTGAGTCTGCTGCCATCCTAGCACGTGCTGCCTGTGCTTCGGAAGGGCTAATTCCGCGGGGAAGGCGTTTGATCAACTCACGCGTCCCGTTGTGCTTCTTGTATGCGATCCGATAGATTCGCTTCTGCTCCTTGACCATGTGAACAGCATATCACATGACAAAGGCCCTTGCAAGTGTCTCGTTTGACAACTTGCAAGGGCCTCCTTGAGCCCCTACGCGGGCTCGAACCGCGTACTCCTGTTTACAAGACAGGTGCTTTACCACATAAGCTATGAGGGCAATGATACACTACATGTGCCCCCGGCAGGACTCGAACCTGCAACCCCCCGATTAAGAGTCGGGTGCTCTAGACCAATTGAGCTACGGAGGCAAAGCGCCATGCGTACACAGCGCCGAGTTTGTTACTGTTCGGTAGGTTCGTAGAAGAAGTCAGACATTTCGCCTTCAATCATGAAGGTGTGCTTCACGCCTTCACTGTCTTCATACCCAACAGTAAGTTCGTGAATAGTATAACCGCATGTCTCACATCCGCCACTGTAATACGAGCCCTCGTCGAACCATAGAACCTTCTTAACATCCTCAACATCGTACTTAACGCGCAGGATTTCAGCTAGGATCGCGTGGAATCGTTCCTCCCATCCGTGGGCCATTTTCCTCTGCCTTCCTTTTCTTTCTCCACTTAATGAAGTTATAAACTCCAATAACGATCATTGCCACGTTCTGTAGCAAGAACCCCGGCTGCCCTGTTGCTAGAGCATACACAATGAACCCGAGCTGTGTCAACACCAAGAGCGCCCAACCTGCGTTGAGTCCCTTTCCTGTACAGAACGCACTCGATACGTTACCCGCTGCAAGCAACCACGGCACCCACGCCGTAGGATCAATCACGTCGTCGGTCACGTTCCTTCTTGACACTCTTCGTCATTGGAGAGCGCTTGGCCTCAGATTCGATGGCGTTTGCGTCGTTCAATGTGAGATCAGTGTGAACGGCTTTGTCACCTGTCTTCAACTTCACGGTGACCTTCCAATACCACTGATCACCCCACCGTTTGATCATATCCCTCCCTACGTTGGAAACTCGCCCGGGAGTCGAACCCGGCTATGTACCTTTGCAGGGTACCACATCGCCGCTCTGTCAGCAAGTCTTAGTAACGACCTCGCGCCTTGACTTGGATCGTAGCACCACAGTCCTTACAGATGGTGTAGACACTGTCTACGGTCTTCTTTTCCTTCGTGCGCGTATGAGGACACTCAGGCTTGCGTCCCTTGATCTTGTGACCCATCGTCCACAACCCACCTTCCGTTGACACGAACCTCCGTACGGAAGTCCTGTTCGCGTTGCATCTGACGTTCGACCTCAGCCTCTGCGCGTCCGATGCCGTACATCCTCATCTGAATGTACCGCTTGAACTCTGGCGTGTCAACCATACGTTTAAAAGCCAGACGCTTATTTTGCAGTTGCGAACGTTCGTCACGAGCTTCACCCCGAGCACCGCTATCAGGATGAATAACCCGAACGCCAGTATCCCTTTTGTTCTGATTCTGACCACCCTTCCCTCCTGCGCGAAACGTTTGCACTTCACAGTCGTTGATGCTCACACTAAATGCTAACTCTGCCATGCGGAGAGGGAGGGAATCGAACCCCCAACGCCCTGAGGCGCACGTGATTAGCAGTCACGTTGCGGTTACCAATACCGCACCAATCCTTATGAACGCCTATTTCGTCGTTTGACAGCGTCCAACTTCTTATCCAGGTGATGCTGACACACCCACATTGTCTTCCCGTCACGGGAAAAGTGAGCAACACCATCACGGCCACAGAAATGAACTTCACATTTTTTATTTGACATGCGGAGTATGAGGGAGTCGAACCCCCACGCCCCATCTCTGAGGCATCACGGTTTTCAAGACCGATAAGCACGCCTATGCGATACTCCAAAAACTGCAAGCCGTCCGGCCGATCGTTGGCACCGAAGCTTAGCCACTCAATCGCGAAGAGTGGAACTTGCATTGCTCCCGGGGATGGGGTCGAACCACCGTTACTTGGTTCAGAGCCAAGCGTCCTGCCATTAGACGACCCAGGAATGGTACCGCTGAGAGGATTCGAACCTCCGACACGCGGCTTCGTAGGCCGCTGCTCTATCCACTGAGCTACAACGGTAGGGACCGCGTGCCGTGGGACAACTCTACCGAGTCCCCGTCACACTTCCTCACCTGATGTTGTCTAGGTAGCTAGACGTTGTGAGGCGCATCGGTCAGTACGCTCGTATCCTTGGCAGGATTCGAACCTGCGACATTCGCTTTAGGAGAGCGACGTTCTGTCCCCTGAACTACAAGGATGTAAGATGTTCGATGGAGGGACTTGCACCCACCAGCGGTGATCAACCTATTTGGCCTACGGCCTGCGCACCATGCTCTTGACGGGATTCGAACCCGTTTACTGCTACGGTCATCGAACAACGTGAGGTATGCGGGTCTCGAACCCGCCCATTCTGGTTGGAAGCCAGATATGCCGCCATCAACATCTATACCCCATATGCACACGTCACAGGAGGGCTCGGAGAAACCCACGTGTGCATTGTCCTGCCCCAGGGAATCGAACCCCACGAGTAGCGGTTTACAGCCGCGCTCTGCCACCAGGACGGTCAGGTTGTGTAAGTGGACTTATGTCAACGGAGCCGGGATTTGCACCCGGGACTGACGGACTTCTCATGGCCCCGCTCTCCTCCTGAGCTACACCGCTGATCCACTTACCTTTTCACTTCGCTTCATCGAAGGCCACCCAGCGCTAGGCTACTGTTCGATACATCACGTCGTTACGTCGTTCGAGAGGGAGTCGAACCCCCGCAGCCACGGGCTTCAACCGTGCGCTCTACCGTCTGAGCTATCGAACGTCGACTGTGACACGGCGTGTCTTCCGTGTCACAGTCCAGCTTTTCAAGAAACCTATGCAGTTGTGTTGATCGAACGCGTCAGGGAAAGGAACCCCAACAATGTTACTGTACTTTTGCACAGCGTAGCCTCGGTGGGACTTGAACCCACACGCCCTCGCGGACACCGGATTTTGAGTCCGGCGCGTCTGCCAAATTCCGCCACAAGGCCATAGTGACTTGCGTCACAGTACCCCCTGAGAGAGTCGAACTCTCATACACCTGATTCTAAGTCAGGCGGCTTTGCCTGTTTGCCTAAAGGGGCGTGTCGCCGCGATATTTACAAGTGACGGATGTCCCGTCGCGGCCAGCGGTCCGTATACCAGACTATCAACTTCAGCTTCGTAAGTCTACCAGACCCTCGTGGGGTGTGTCAACCTCAGAACTCTTCCTTCTCCTCGTCGCCCTTAGAGGCGCGCTTCGGAGCGGCGTTGATCTTCTTCACACGGTACACGAAGTACCTCTTACCCTTCGGCTTACCCTGAAAGTCGATGCTGATGACATCTCCAACCGCAAGGTCATCAATGCTGTTCAGCTCCTGCGCCAGGATAGTACGGAAGGCCGTGACTGTCAACTCTTCGCCCTCGACGTCGAGCACGACCTGCGGGTGACTCTTGTCGTCGTCATCGGTGTAAGTGCCGAGTTCAACAACCTTGCCCTGAATCTTCTCGGGCTCCTGAGGGTTCCAATATTCCGGACCCTCGTTCTTCTCAATGCCTAGATCATCCCAAGCACCCATTAGTGCTCCCTACCTTTCGTTCCTATCTTCTTACATTCTACATGATACCACATGACGTGGCATTTGTCAATTCTCGTCGATGAAGTTATGGAAACGCACACGTAGCGCGTCCACATCCTTCCGCCATTCTTCTGTCTGCTGATACTCATCAACTTCCAACAAAAGGTCGAGTGCCTTCCCAACCCATCCTACGATGAGCTGAACATTAACTTCTGCCATTCCGTTCTGCCTCCTCCCTCTCCATTTCCCGACGCACCAAATACAGCAATGCGTACAGTTTCGTGCGTTCAATCTTAGGGTCGTTCATGAGAGCGCCCGGAACAGTCTTGTCGATGGCCTCCAATAGGTCGTCACGAAGGTCTGCCATCAGAACCACCTCCTGAATGTCAACCCGTCTTCCACCAACGGCTCCTCTACAACGCGTGACTGCCTGAGCTTAACATATTGATAACTACGCAGCATCGCCCTAAAATCAATCCACAGTTCATTATCAAACCGTAGCTCGTAAAGGTTCCACCCTTCCGGTCGCACCCAAAACACACGGGAGCGCTCGAACTCTAAGTTGTCCGCGATCGTTCCATCGGGAAGGTACATCTTTTCTGCCATGGCATAAGCGATGTTCTGAAGCGCCACGCTGTCACGTGGTCCCTTCGCATTGGTCTTCGCATCCACCATACACAACTCGCCATCAATCAGCCACGCATTGTCATACGTTCCCGCATAACCCCACTTAGGACTGAAGACCATGCGCTCGTTATACAATGGTTGAACATTGAACTGCTCATTCAACTCTTCCCAGGCGCGTGTCATCCAAAGTTCCGGGCTTTGACCTTCCCACCCATCAACTTCGCTGTACCCATCTCCGGGACGAACCCCGTCAATGAGATCTTCCAATACTGCATGTGCTTGTGTCCCGACGTCACGCGCTACGCGCCATTCGTCCAAATACACATCATCGTTCTTCACTTCAGCAAGGTATTGGGCCTTGGTGAGGTCGGCCATGCGCTTCCTGTTGTCGGCCAAATACACAGCTTGCTTCTTCATCTTGGCCTTGTTGATGCCCTCCTTATTCAGGACATTCAACACTGAAGTTACTCCCGCGTACTTTTCACCTGACTCCTTGTCGATGTACCATCGATCTGAGTCGTTATCATACTCCCTGCGGAGTGTCATGTTGCTCCTTGTACATGTATCGCCACAGTAAGTAACGAGCACGGTCCTCTTGCGTCATGCGGTTGCCCTTGCTAGAGTTACAGCTAGGATGAGCAATGGAGACGTTCCATGGGACATCACCAGGATGATTGCCCACGTCATATGAGAGGAGTAACTGTGCGTCTACTTGCAGTGGCACGATGTGTTCAACCTCGTAGTTCTCAGGATCAACCTGATGACCACAGAGGACGCACACACCGTCATCTCGGGTGTAGATCTCTTGTGCATCGTACGCTACATGCGGTAGGCTCAGCTTGATGGCGCGACGTCTCATGTTGATGACGCGCATCGCCTTGTTATATTTGGCGCGGCCAACTTCCGTAGTACGATTACGTCGACTTGTCAAACTGTAACAGGGCTTACACACAGTGCGACGATAAACAACCCCGTTAGGGTTGCTCTTCGCGATGGGAAACCGCTCCAACACTAACACCTGTTGGCAGGATCGACAAGTCCTCAGGTTCGACGTTGTAGTATGCTCCGTACTCATCTCGTAGATGCTTTCCGTACTTGTCTCGTAGCGCGTTGAGTGCTACGATATTTTCCATGGGCGTGGTCACTGGGATTAGATCACGCAAGTATAGTTTCATGTTTGATTACCTCCTTGTTCACGCAAGTATACAGGAAAGGATCTTCTATGTCAAATCACCCCGAGCCCGACAGGCAATGCATCATCTGTGGTAAGTGGAAGCATTTGCGGGCGTTTATTAAAGGCACCTACGTGTGTCGTGGTTGCTCGCGTAAGGCACAGAGGAAGGACAAGAAAAAGTGAGCGGTAAGGAGGGGATGTTCAAGCGCTGCCCTACGTGCGGCAATAGAATTAAGCCAACAACTAAAGGTAATTATTGGTGTACTAAGTGTAAGAAGAAGGTGTGATAGGTATGGGTAAAGGTAAAGAACGTTGCTCGGATTGTGGTAAGACAAAGTTGTTGGTATATGGCACGAGTTTGTGCGCGTTATGTTGGCGCATTCGACAGAAATGGAAGCGCTGAGTGACGGGAGTGATGCGTTGACAAGATCACCTCCGGTCATGTAGACTGTACCTACGTTCCTCACGCTGAGAGCGTCGCAACTTGGCTACGGCCATAAGGAGGACTGCATGACCCTGCGTAAGCAGACAATTACACAGATGATGCGAGAGGGATGGGTTCTATTTCCACTTGCAAATAACTCGAAGCGCCCTCCCGAGGGAACTTCGGGTCACTTGTCATGGAGTCAACTAGACTCGGAAGATTTCATTGATGAGTTGGAGAATGAACAGTTTAACGTAGGCATTGTCACGGGCAAGAGCAGTGGCATTGTCGTGATCGATGTTGATCCTAAGCACGGAGGAACGAAGGAGGCTGTATATGACCTGGGCGGAGGAAAGGTACGCACGCGAGAACACGAAACACCTTCAGGTGGAGTGCACCTTCTATTCCGATACCCTGACGGTGTCGATCACATCGGAAACTCCGTCGGACGACTCGGACCAGGCATTGATGTCCGCGCTGACGGCGGCTATATCGTTGCTCCAACATCATCCATTGAGGGAAGGGAATACCGTGTTGTTGACAGCGGAGATTTGGAACCACTCCCCGCTGGAATCCTAAACAAGATCGTAGGCCAGGCACGTGACGTTCCTGAATCCCACTATCAGTATCCTGAGGATCAGTGGGATGATGTAGTCAGGTGGCATCGCATGAATGTGCGCGAGGCCGCCGAGGCTGAAGACGGGACACGCGACGATACAGCGTACCGCTTGTTGGTGCGCTCGTTTCAGTTGTCAATGTGTGTCCCTGACGCTGTCCTCAATCAGGACATGATCGTGAACGACTTCGTCAGGAAGTTGCCGTACACGCTGAAGGGATTGTCGGGCAAGGTTGAACGTGCCTGGCAGTTCGCCGAGGTAACACCTCGACCCCACCCTAGCGTATCGATCCCTCCGCGCGCAAGCGATGGCGAGGGTAAGACTACTCCTGGATGGATCAAGGTGACCAATTATACAGCTAGCGCAGAGGCGCTTGATGATGAACGTCTCACGGACGCTGGCAACGCCAACCGTCTTGTGGAGATCTTCCGTGACCGAATTCGATACTGTGAGGGTATCGGGTGGTTGATTTGGAACGGTAAGGTGTGGATGCCTGAGAATGAAAACTCAGCGTCCGTGCTACAGATGGTGAAGGAAGCACAGGAATTCCTTTACGAAGACCTATCGGAATTGATTAAGGAGCAAAGGAGCGCCAAGCTAGCCAAGCAGCATATTCGTTATTCATTGAGTCACACAGGCTTGCAGAATGCGATGAAGCTGATGCAGGCCACGTACACCATTCGCCTGACGGCCGAGGACTTGGACAGTCACAAGAACCTCTTGTCAGTGAGGAATGGTGTGGTGGATTTGCGCACGGGAATGTTGTATGAGCATCGTCCTGAACTGCACATGACGCAGTTGGTCGATATCGATTACGATCCCGAGGCTGTAGCGCCACGCTGGCAGCAATTCTTGGAAGAGGTCATGCCTGATATGCCGGACATGCCTCCGTTCCTTCAGCGCCTAGTAGGCTATGGCATTACAGGTGAGACATCGGAGCATGCCATGGCCATTCATTATGGAAGGGGCAGCAATGGAAAGTCAATCTTCCTGGATACTTTGCGATCAGTGTTCGGGAGTATTAGCAGCGTTACTGATTGGTCCTCATTCGAGCGTAAGCGCGATGGAGCAGGGGCCGCTCGACCTGACTTGGTGCGATTGCGTGGTTCCCGTCTTGTCACGGTCAACGAGGCAGACGCTCGTGCATCTATTGACGAGGCGCAAATCAAGCGAATGGCCTCGGGTGACATGATTACGGCGCGCGCCCTCCACCAGAACGAGATTGAGTTCTACCCGAACTTCCTCTTGCAGATGGCGACGAATGCGAAGCCTGACATTCGTGGTGCTGATGAAGGCATTTGGCGCAGGGTGAAGCTAATTCCGTGGCAGAGGTTCTTTGAGCCACACGAACGTGACCACGGACTTGCTACGACATTGCTTGGTGAAGCACCAGGGATTTTGTCGTGGGCGGTACGGGGCGCGGCCGAGTGGTACGCGTCGGGGTTGCAGGAACCTGATCGTGTGCGCAACGCTACCCGTGAGTACCGCGAGAGCGCTGACATCCTCGGTGGGTTCATTGAACTTGTCGAGCATGGTGGTTGGTTGGTACCTGAAGATAACAAGAAGGTACCGAGCGCGTGGACATATTCGCTATACAAGAAGTGGGCGTTGACACAGTCTTACAGTGAGCGCGACATGCTCTCACAGAAGGCGTTCAAGGCCGCGTTGGAGGAACGCGGGTACAACACCAAGCGCACGGCCACAGGCACGGTCTTCCTGGGATTGGCAGCGAACGAGGAGATTACCGCCGTCAGGCAGCATAGCTCCGAAGGCGCGGCACAGCCGGACCGAGCAGACGGTAACTCTATGGCCACTGTAAGGGAGATGTTCTGAGAGTAAGGGTATCGTCACTCTGTGTGATGGTGCCCTTCTTTCATGCCCTCGACCATGACAGGAGTGACAGAACATTTTGCACCTGTCATCCCACCCGTCACACCATATGACCTGCATAAATACCCCTTCTTTATCGTTTAAGTGACAGGAGTGACAGGTACTACAGTTATTACGCGTATACGCGCCCGCGCATGGAGCTATACAAAACAAACTTTAAAATGGCACCTAAACTGCCATCTGTCATTGTCTTGACCTGAGGGCGCTCAGCATGATAGACTACGCGCACGTGTAACCCTGGCCTCAAGCGCCAGGCACGACCAATGAGAGTGAGCAATGATTCGTTACCCCTATACGTTGGACGGCATTGAGTGCCAAGTCAACGTGATCGAAAGTGATGAGGATGTGCGCGAAGCAATGCACTTCATCGACGATCACGAACCTTTCGAACTGAGCGTTGACACCGAGACCACAGGTCTTGATCTCTTCTCACCTACTTTTCGTATTCGAACACTACAGTTTGGCAACGCACGCACCGCCTATGTTTATCGTTTGTTCTCGGTGCGTCCGCGCGTAGTGATTGAGTTTTTGCGTAGGTTGTTCAGGCGCGGCGTGAACCTCCACAACGCCCCGTTCGACCTTCTCGCCTTCGACGTCACGCAACTGATGTCGTTGAGTGAGACTGAGGACAAGTATCACGACACACGTATCCTCTCTCACCTTCTAGATCCACGTAGCAAGATGGACGGAGGCGTTGGGCATGGCCTGAAGGAACTCAGCGCCAAGTACATCGATCCGAGCGCCCCCGACACACAGAAGGATTTGAAGGAAGAGTTTCATAAGATCGGGGCCACGCTACAAACAGGGTGGGCCCAGATCGATATCAACAACCCCCTATACCTTTTGTACGCGGGACTTGATGTGATCTTGACACAGAGGTTGCACGACATGATGCGCGCCCGTGTCAATCGTGAGGGCTACGGCCGCTTGGCACGTTTCGAGCATGAGGTTCAGCGTGTGACAACACGCATGAAGCGGCGTGGCTTCCGTGTTGATGTCAAGTTCTCGGAGTACTTGGTGCGTCGCCTTGAACAGGAATGGAAGGAGGGCACTCGACGAGTTCAGGAGTTGGGCGTGGAGAACATGCAGAGCACACAGCAAGTTGGGGCGGCATTGTTGGCGCGTGGATGGCGTCCTGAGGAGTTCACGAAGACGGGTAAGCCGAAGGTCGATAAGGCCGTCATGGAAAAGCTCGTTGAAGATGTGCACACGCCTGTAGACGTGCAGGAGTTGCTTACGGCAATCATGGAAAGCAAGAGGGCGAAGAAGTGGAAGACGGCATACGCCGAAGCCATGCTCAACGCTCGTGACTTCAACGACCACGTCCATCCTGACATCAATTCCCTTCAGGCCCGCACGTCACGCATGTCCATCGGGAACCCACCCCTTCAGCAACTCCCTTCACGTGGCGATAACGCTTGGCTCATCAGGCGCGCTGTGATCGCTGACGAGGGCTATGTGTTGGGTAGTGCGGACTATGATCAGGTTGAGTTTAGGGTGTTGGCGGCTCTTGCAGGAATTTCACGGATGAAGTACGCCATCAACAACGGCATTGACCTTCATGACTACACCGCCGAACTCGTGTACGGTAAGGAATTTACAAAGTTCCAACGAAGCATTGGCAAGGGCGTTGGGTTCGGTAAGGTGTTTGGTGGCGGGGCACGCACGTTGTCACGTCAAACGGGAGCACCTATTGATCAAGTCAAGCACGCCATCCGCGAATACGAGGCGGCGTACTTCGAGCTCCCTGCCTACGCACGCAAGTTGCAGAGCGAACAACGGACTAATGGTGGGTACATCATCAACCATCATGGCCGCTACCTGCCATTGGACTCGGGACGCGAGTACGCTGCTGTCAACTACAGTGTGCAGTCGATCGCACGCGATCTGTTAGCACAGGCTCTCATCGATCTGGCGCGCCAGGGTCTTGATGACTATCTGTTGTTGCCTGTGCACGATGAAATTTTGTTCCAGGCCCCTGTTGACATCGCCCACGAAGTAGCGCATACTGTAGGGGAAGTGATGAGCGGCATGTTCATCGATGTCCCGATCTCAGCCACCGGTGAGGTGTATGGGAAGACATGGGCGCATGGTTATGTGTTCAAGGATAGTGATGGTATGGTACGCTCTAAGGGCACTAAGAACTTGATTCCGGATTGGATGGAGGCAGCATGACTGAGTACGCCAAGGTGACCACGGTGTTCAACGATGGGTTGGGCGCTGTGTTCGGTCTGAATGAACGTGAGGAAATTTTTTATCGTCAGCGAACCCCGCAGGGTCAGGTTGAACTACTGACTACCAGCGGTACGTGGCTGCCCGCTAGTGTGGGGCGTTCGGTGAAGGAACTTCAGACCTGGAACGCAACAAATGAAGTTTACGTGATCAAGGGTGAGAGCACTACAGAAGAGGAGGCGGAAGAGTGGCTGAGCGAAGCGCGGAGTTGACGCCCTACGATGTGTACGAACTGATCGATGAGTTCGGTCAAGAGTATTATCGTTGGAACTCGACCCTTGAGATCATGGAGTGGTACAAGGATGGGGAGTGGGTGACACACGGCTGGACTCCTGCCTCTCTCATGCGGTATCGTGACGCCTTTAAGGACGTAACGTTGAACGTAGTAACGGAGGATGATGCGCGATGACATTTTTGATCGTGGGGAGCACGGCTGCTCAACATCATTTTGGTGCTGAGTGGCCGCGCGAACCGAAAGACTTGGACGTGTTCACGGACGCGATGGAAGAGCACAACGCAGCAGGGATTGATGCTTACTGGGCGCCTGAGTTTCTTCAGTTGTTCGGTAACACGGGACGGCACGCTACGGTCGCGGAGCTTTACACGATCAAGGTGTCACATCAGTATTGGTCGTTGAAAAATGGGAGTTGGTGGAAGCATGCGCAGGACATTGTGTGGTTGAAGCAACGTGGTGCGGTGCTGATACCGTCGATGCACGATGTTTTGTATCGTGTGTGGGAGCGTGACTTCGGGAAGAAGATCATCGACTTGAACATGGACAAAGCGGACTTCTTCGATGATGCTGTTCCGCGGAAGTGGGACCATGACAGTGTGCATTACTCTGTGTGCTATGGTGATTACCCTCTGTACGAGGACTTCTTCAAGCCAGGCGCGGAGATTGCTATGGACATGAAGAAGGTGTGGAGCGCCCCGTTTGAGACACAGGTGAAGTTGTTCCGTGAAGAGATCTATGCGACGGCGTTGGAGCGCACGTTGATCCCGAAGGACTATCAGTTCAGCCCTCGGCGCGCGTATGCTATGGCGTTGCAGAAGACGATCACCAATCTCACGAAGGGACGATCGGCACAGTTCATCGTTACGCACCTTGACACGTTCATGCAACCTGACGTAGACTACGTGAAAAGGCACAAGGATAGGGCACACATGTTGGTGCCGCACCGCAGGAAGGGAGAGTAACGAGTGGGTAACACACAGTATACGGAGGAGCAGGTACAGGATGCGTTGTCGCGTGCCCTGAACTTGGACTACGCCAATGATCCGGACGATCTGGACTGGAGTGAGGTAAACGAAGTCCTCGGTTGGCGTGGTGGTGAACTGAACACTGTGCTTGGTGATTTCAAGCATGTCGCTGAAGATGGCGGGGAAGGCCAGGGTGATCACATCGAATTCGTATTCGAGGTTGTGGACACGGGTCAGTTGTTCAAGAAGGAGGGGTACTATGCCTCTCATTACGGCACGGATTGGGATGGCCCGTTCCGTGAGGTGCACGCAGTGGAGAGGATGGTGACGTTCTATGAGTGATGAGGTGATGGTGAGCATCCCACTGAACGCGAAGAGCGCGCAGAGCATCCTTCTGGGCATCGCCGGTGAAAGCGCCCTGTACAACAAGGGCTGGGCTTGGTGGGCACATGACGTTTCTGTTGATAAGGTGTTCACCTACGGAAACGCACGTGTGGTGAAGGTGCAGGAGTCGCTGGGTGACTACGACACCGCCGGGTACAACACTATGGAGACCGAGATGGTGTGGCGTATCGAGGTCGACAACACTCTGACGGGCGGCGAGTTTGAGAAGTACTTCCGGCTGAAGGGCGAGTACACGTCTTACGACGGTGAAGACTGGCAGAGTGTGGTGAAGGAAGTTCGTCCAACACAGAAGGTCATTCGCGTCTACGAGAGTGCCCCGTAATAGGTACGTATTACACCCTAGGACGAGAGTTTTACGTCCTAGGGTGTAATCACACCAACTGACATGTTGATCTTGTTAGATTTTAGTTACAGGAGGCAAGTAAATGCTGAACGTGAAATGGCAGGCCGTACGTAATTTGGGTGATCACGCGGGCAAGCCTATGGTGGAGATTTGGAGCACATCTAGGGACGTTCACGTAGAACTGAACAGTTATTGGTTGATCATTCGTACAGTTGACGGGAATGAACTGTTGTTGTCTGTACCGACATGGCGTATCATCGATGTAACAAGGGATTGAGAGGAGTAAGATGCCAGCTAAGGCTAAACGCTACGTGGTTGAGATCAAGGACCCAAAGTTGAACTCGTGGCGTGTCGTTACAGGCCCCATCACCACCACTGATGCCAATAAGTTGCTTGGTCTCATCATGTGGGACACGCGTAAGAGGGAGGTCAAGGAAAGTGAGTGACGAGTGGGTGCAGGCCAAGAATCTCGTGCGGCAGCAGGTTGAGATCATGGTCAATGAACTGGAAGAGTTGACGCGACGTGTGAATAATCAGCGCGCCGCGATTGATGTGTTGCAGAAGGAACGTGACAATGCTGTTGCGCGGTTGAACGACCTCCCTTCTATGCGTGCACAGTTCGAACTAACCCAGCTTCGGGCACAGGTACATGAACTTGAGCAGACGGTAGATCGTTATAGTGAGTTCATGCGCTTGAAGGATAATGCCAAGATCAAGGTTGAGGGGCAGCGTGAGCATTGGCGTGAGAAGTATCACGATATGGAGCGTGTGTCTAACATCCACAGGGACGCACGTCGCATCGCCGAGGAAAAGGTACGAGGTTTGGAGGCACAGAACGAACGCCAGGCTAAGGCTTTCGAGGAACGAGGCAAGGCTATCCTGAAGAAGGATGAATTGATTCGTCAGATGTCTGCGGAGAACGGCCGTCTCATTGAGGTGATCAAGCTAGGGCGCAAGGGCATTGAAGGTGAAGGACGTGATTGGGAACTTGGGTTTGACAATAGGCGCATCTGAGGTGAAGCGCCCAGGGTGGGATGAGTATTTTATGTTGTTGGCGGAGCAAGCTGCTAAGCGTGGCACCTGCTCTCGTCTACAGGTTGGGGCTGTTGTTGTGTTGAATAACCGTGTTATTGGCATGGGATACAACGGCGCACCACAAAATATCTCACACTGTGTACATTACGAGGACGCCCCCTGTCAGATCAGTGTGCACGCAGAGGTGAATGCCTTGCTGTACGCTAGGTTTGATGATGACACGTTGGAGCCTACGAAGATGTACTGCACGCACATGCCGTGCTTCGAGTGTTCGAAACTCATTTTGAATACGCCTGTGCGTATTGTCTACTATCGTGAGTGGTATGGTAGGAACGCAGGGCATGATCTTTTGTCGACAGGAGGTGTACACATTGTCAGAGTTCCGTGACAGGTGGCGTAACGAACTAGTCACAAAGGCTAGACACCCTAGCGATGTGTATGTTATCCTGGAGGTGTTGAAGCGATGCTTGAACGAAAAGATCAGGGAGGCGTACAGTGCTGATGAAGATGGCAAGTTCATCATGGGTCTGAATGAGGCGCATGCCTTGATCGGTAACTTGCGTAATGACATTGCGCATGAATTTGGTTACGAGGAAGGAAAGTAACAATGGAATTGTTCAGTGTGGTTGACAAGGATGGCAACGAACTCAGGGGAGTGTCGCGTTTCAACAAGCGCTTTTACTTCACGGAGAGCGTTGCCAAGGGTGTGGCGACACAGTACAACAACATTATCGTGATCAAGGACGGTGAGGGTGTGCAGTTGCAGGGCGCCCCGTTCAAGGTCAAGAGGTGGGAGGCGCAGGAGGCGTGAGCATGAGCAACGTGGTCCCCGGATATATCATGCGTGATCCGGAGAAGTTGGCTACGTTCATGGAGGAAATGGGGTACTCTCGTGAATACCGTGAAGGCGAGAGTACCCCTGTCTTCGTGAAGGAGCCAATGCTACCGGGCGCTGAGGATTGGGTGCCTGAAGATGAAACCCCCGATGCCCAGTTCCAAGATGAATTGGGCACGGGGAACCTCCCCACGACTCTGTATCGAATTGTGAACGAGCGTGGGGAAGTAGAGCGTAGTCGTCATAGTACCGCACTAAACAAGCCGTACTATGCTACGCTAAGTGGCGTTAAGAGTGCGGCGTCTTATGCACGTAATCGACTCAGCCGCAAGGTTCGTATTCAGAAGGGAGAGGTGACATGGGAGGATTTGGACGACACAACCCCGTAGAACGTAAGCTCGTGGGGCATGTTAGCGTGGACAGTGGGCAGGTAATTCTCACTGATCCATGTTACGTGGATGAAGGGTTCTCCTACCACGAACTGCTGAGGGGGTGGGGCGCGCGCTTTGGCGGGGATGTGGAGCGTGAGCACGCTATCCCTGGGCCCGGCGGCCTTGGTGTTGTCGTTGAAACGGCGTGGGGCGATGGGTCGTATCCGGTGTACGCTGAGATTCAGGAAGGCCGTGTGATGCGCGTCACTGTGGAGTTCGATGAGTACGAAGATGAGGGAGGAGACGCGTGAAACTATGGCGCATCGTCGATCAGCATGGTAGGGTCTATCGTAGCAATCAGTTCAGGGGCTACTACGAAGACAAAGTTTCTGCGGAGCGTGCGATGAAGCGCTTGCCAAAGACACAGTACGGCGGTTATGATTACGATCGTAAGCGGCCTAAGCCCCCAGTTCAGATGACCTACACACTACAGGAGGCTGATGTAACATGGACATCCTTGACATCTTCAACTTCTTCGCCTACCTCTGCATCGTCTTCAATGTCGCTGCCGCAGACGAAGAGTACGTTTATTTCTACAACCGACTCGTGATCTTCCTGCGTGGTGTGTGACATGCTACACTACAGTGACAACATCATCGATCGTATCGCTGATGATCTGGAAGAGAACTTGGAAGGGATCAATGTCACATTGACGGCTAGTCAGATTCTTTGGCTTGCCTCCAGTGTTTACAGCGAACTTGAGGACGAATTTCGTGGACCAGCCTAAGGCGCTCGAACGCTACCATCTCTATGTGATGCGGGACGATGCTCCGATCATTGTGGCCTTCTCGATTGTCAGGTCACAGGTTCGGAGCATCGTCCGCGCTTTCCCCCTTGACACATGGTCGTTGTCGTGCGAGAGTGGTGGGGATGTTGAAGGAGATAGTGCGACGATTCTAAGGAGGTTGAGCCGTGGTCCGAATCACTGACCTGTTCTCATGGGACGATTACGTGGAGATGCGTAACGCGGGCTTTATCAAGGTGCAGCGCCACCCCGAGTTCCCCGACGATTTGGCGCTCGCTAACTATACGCACAAGGCGCAGCAAAACTACCACTGGAATGCGGTCACGGAGAATTGCCGTGGGCTGATCTTTCACCCTGCCACCCTGGAGATTGTGGCGCGCCCGTTCCGTAAGTTCTACAATTACGGTGAAAAGAATGCCGACGTTATCACGGGGCAGGAAGTAGTACGGGCATACGAAAAGTTCGATGGTTCGTTGGGTATTGCCTATCCGGACCCTAACGGTATGTATCGTATTGCTACACGTGGTTCGTTCAGCAGTGAGCAGGCGCAGTGGGCAACCAACTTCGCGCACAGCAAGGGCATCGAATACTTTCCCTTCATCCCTGGTTACACCGACCTGTTCGAGATCATCTATCCTGACAACCGTATCGTTGTGGAGTACGGTGGGCTTGAGGGCTTAGTGTACCTTGGTACGATCGAAAATTACACTGGGCGTTTTCAGTTCGAAGATGACATGTACGATTTGCGCGCAGACCCCGTATACATCGGACCTTTCGAGGGTGTTTTCAATCTGTCGAACAGGCAGGGCAAGGAAGGTGTTGTCGCTGTCACCTCGGATGGGCGCAGGGTTAAGGTGAAGGAAGAGGAGTACGTGCGGTTGCATCGTATCGTGTCTCATTTGACGGAGCGCTATGTGTGGGAAGCAATGGAAGGTCCACACATTTATCGTGCACGTGCAATTGCACAGGAAATCCCCGAGGAGCACGCCGATTGGCTGATGGGTGTGGCCAATCGTTTGATCGCAGAGTACGTCGTTCAGTCATCGCAGGTCAGTGAGTTGGTGTGGAACACGAAGCAGATGAGCACGCGTAAGGAAAAGGCTGTGTTCGTACAAGAGTCAGGGTATCCTAAGCATGTGCAGAGCGCGTTTTTTGCGGTGCTTGACGGGAAGAGTGCAACCCCTGTACTATGGAAGGCGATCCGCCCGAAGGAAGAAGAGCAAGAAGATCAGTAATAACTGAGAGGAACATGTATGACTATAAATCAGCTCGTGAAGAACTTCATCGACCTGGCAATGAGCGATGAATTTGTTTACGATTCTCAGTTCGTTCGTAAAGTGTACTCTTCGGACGGTGTTGATGTCTTTTCGTTGGCACTGAACGATGAAACACGAGATGTGCGTTACGTCACGGTTGATTATCGTGACCATGATGTGGTAGCGTTCGAGGTAGAGCCCGTGACCGTGGTGAAGACAGAGTATAGGAGGAAGTAACATGACTCTCTACATTTTCCGTGGCCTCCCTGGTTGTGGTAAGAGCACGAAGGCCAGGGAGATGCAGAGGGACATCGGTGGTAGGGTCGTAGAGCGTGACGAGGTGAGGTACATGCTCTACGGCCGCTACGTCGACTGTGACGAGAAGCTTGTCACCAATGTGCAACATGCCTTGATTGAAGAGGGCCTGCGCATGGGTGAGAACGTGTTCGTGTCGGACATGAACCTTCGCAATCAGTATGTGCAGACGTTGTACAGCATTGCATGGAAGCACAACGTGCCTGTGGAGATCGTGGACCTAACGAACGTGGATGTTGGTACGTGCTTGGCACGCAACGCTGACCCCAGACGTCGTGTTCAGGGTAAGAAGGTCCCGGAAGACGTGATCATCAACAACTACCGGCGGTTCATCAAGGGCAAGCCCTACCCCTTGCCGTTTCAGTTCACCGGTGCTAAGCTTCCTGAGAAGCGATACGAACCGTACGTGCGTGATGAGAGTAAGCCCATTGCTATCATCGTGGACATCGATGGCACCGTGGCCCGCATGGTGGGACGTGGACCGTTCGATGAGCACTTGGTGAAGAACGATGAGCTGTTCGAGTACGTGGCTCTCATGGTTCAGGTGGCATTCTACCAGGGCATTGAGATCATCTTCATGTCCGGGCGCACGGACGGGTGCTATGATGACACGCGTGCGTGGCTGAACGAGAAGATGCCGTGGCTGGAGGATGACTTCGAGTTGATCATGCGTCGAAGCGTTGAGGATCGTGGGCGTCCTGATGACGATGTGAAGTACGACTTGTTCAAGGAGAAGGTTGAGTGGGACTTCAACGTGTGGTACGTTATCGATGATAGGAACAAAGTTGTAAGGATGTGGCGTGAGATTGGACTCACGTGCGCACAGGTCGCGGAGGGGGATTTTTAATGGCAGTGTTTGGCCGTAGAGAAGCGGAGACACAGTACGGTATCCGTGTTCGGTGGGCGAACGGAGACACCTCCGATCATTGGTTTGCTAATGAAACTACACGTGATCGTAAGCACAATGATTATGTGAAGAAGGCACAGGTACTGGTCGTCCAGAACATAAGCCGTCGGAAGTGAGAGGAGATACACATGGAAGAGGTTCGTAAATTCCGTTGGACCGATGAGCATGACACTGGCTTCGATGTGGTGGATGGTCGTGTGTACCAAGTGAACGAAGGTAAGGTAGCCTCGTTCCCGACGAAGACACGGACTTTGTCTGAACTTGAAGAGTACGATGCTGACCCGTACGATAAGCTTAAGGAGATTCGGGAGGTGCAGAAGGACTTGGTCAAGATTCAGAAGACTCGTGTCCTGCTGGTGAAGGGCGAGGTCACTGACCTGAAGGACGCTATCGCATTGCGTGACGCTCTCACTGAAGCGATCAACGAGTGGAATCAGGCAGGCTGGCAGTGAAACTGTTGATCATCTTTTGTGTCCTCGTGATCGCAGCAGTTGTGGTTGGAGGGTTGATCGCTGGTTTCGTGTATGGTATCGTGAAGCGAGGCCGTGAGTTGAACGAAGCGCATGAGTTGATTCGCGAGATCAGGCAGCAGTCTAACCTCTGGAAGAACGCGCAGCAGTTCTCTTCGTTCCAGGAGTACCTGAACTACCAGCAGGCGCTCGCTGTCAACGAAGCCATCAAGAACGGCAAGGCGAACATCAACATCTCGACGCCTGGTCAGAGCATCATCGTGGGCGCTAAGTAGTCCTTGACATAAGGGTCATGTTCGGTGTACTGTACAGACAGAACAGCGAACGTGGCTCTATATCAAGGAACATGAGAGGAGATTGAGATGAAGAAGGCTTTCGCAATCGGTGGGGTTGTCATCGCTTCTGTCTTCGCGCTGAGTGCGTGTGACATGGGCACGAAGACTTCCTCTCCGGACCCGACCTCGAACACCATTCAGAAGACTCCGGTCAAGGGTGTCGTGGGAATGCCCGATGGATTTCGTAACGTGGCGTTTGGCTGCAATCAGTACGGGGATATGATCTTCGTGACGTCGCGAGGCAGTGACATCGCTGGTGGTCCGAACGGTGGGGGACTCGGCAGTGGTGTGTTCGTGGTCCCGAACCACAAGGCGTGCGTCAAGTAACATGAGCAAGGAACGCCCGGGACAGTGCATGACTTGCGGTGCACGTACCCTTCAAGATCACATTCGCAAGATCCAACGAGGATTTTACAGCCATCCGTACCAGCCCAAGTGGAAGGAGAAGAAGTAATGAGCGAGAAGGTTGTTATTGACATGGAGAAGGCGCTCGAATGGCTGCGTGATGCACTCAATGAACGGGGCGATGATTACGTCGACCCTGGTTCGACGGATGCGCTTGGGTGCTGCAATGTCAAGAAGGAGTACAATGACGAGGATGGTAACAAGCTTGACGAGCCCGTCTTGTACGCTTCGTGCATTGCAGGCACGGTTTTCAGTTACGCGGGCGTACCGCTGGAGTTCCTGTTCCAGCACAACGGTACCGTGAACAGCACGATCATGGCGATTCGGGCTGAACTGTCGGAGGAGTTTGAGGTGACTCCGGAGGCAAGTGCAATTCTGCGTGTCGCTCAACGTGCTCAGGACAAGGGAGAGTCGTGGGGTTCGTCTGTTGAGGCAGCACATGATGTGGCTGCGGCGATTCGCGGAAAGGAATTCTGATACATGAGCGAGCTTGTTTTCGAATCGTGGCCTAAGATCCCGCGATGGGCCAAGGACACTGTTACGGTGACGGAGAAGATCGACGGCACCAATGCCGCCGTGATCATCTTGCCTTACGAAGAGGGTCAGCCTCAGCCCCTGGTGCGTGACGGTTACGCAGATTTCTTCCGGACGTTCTCAGGTTCCGAGAAGTATCTGTTCGCTACTCAGTCACGTAAGCGGTTCATCAAGCCGGGCAAGGACACCGACAACGCTGGCTTTGCGGCGTGGGCGTGGGACAATGCAGAGGCATTGATCGAACTCCTTGGTTACGGCAAGCACTACGGAGAGTGGTGGGGCCGTAGCATTCAGCGAGGGTACAACTTGGATCACAAGAAGTTCTCACTCTTCCGTCCGTGGCGTTACGAGCATCTTGCTCTGACTGATGAAGTTCTCGGCCTTGATGTGGTCCCGACGCTCTACACTGGTGGTTGGGATGACTTGACAGTCTGCAAGGAGATTGCTAAGCTTGAGAAGGAAGGAAGCAAGGCAGCGCCAGGGTTCATGCGCCCCGAGGGTTTGATCATCCAGAGCGCCTTGACTCAGAGCACGTACAAGGCTTTTACTTGGGACGATGGTCGTCCTAAGTCCGAAAAGGAAGGACGGTAACATTATGTGTGACACTTGCACCACTGCGGAGGCTATCGAGGCTTACGGTGTCCCGACTGCCCTCCTTGAGAAGTTTGCTGGTCAGATCACCGATGTGGTTCAGGAGGAGATCGTCAAGCACCTCACTGAGACGCACGATCTGATGGTGGCCACTCTGATGGAGCAGGAGGGGACGAACGAGCTGCGCCTGCATGGCCCCACGGTTCGTGCGACCGACGGCAAGCTCAGCACCGGGCGCCTGACTCTGAAGGGTGAGGAGACTGAGGACCGCAAGGAGTTCGTGTACACCCTCACTGAGGACACGTCGAAGCCTGAGCGCCCCTCGGAGGAGGACGAGTTCACGGCCTTGCTGAGGAGCCCGTTCGAGGGCTGATGCAGAATCGCTTAGGGGGTGCCTTCAAGGTGAAGGTGCCCCCTTTGTGATTTCTCACAAAATTTTTGACAGAGTTTGAAAGGGGATTTGATGTCTAAGAAGGTTCGCGGAAGTAAGTATGAAACTGTGCGCACAGGAGGCGCTAGGACGCAGCAAGGGCTACCGCAGGACATCAGAGCTCAGGTAGCGTATTGGATGGCGTACATTGAATTCCTTACCACGATGACGGAAGATCCTCGATTTGTATGGCTGTATGGCGACATGGAGGTATGATACAATGCCTAAGAGCGCTAAGAAAGAGCCTAAGAACGTCCACACAGCAGATTGCAGGGTATGGACGAAGACGTGGGGTAAGTGCAATTGCAAGCGAAAGGGGAAGTGACATGGCGCGGTACATGAACCACAACAACGCTCACGGGTACTCAAATACGGATTGGGAGCGCGTGGCTGCGTTCTACGGCTATGTCATCGGTCTCTTGCTGACTAAAACGGGCCCTGTGACCATCACACAGGAGGACATGGACCTTTACGGCTTCGCACGTCTTCGCCCCTTCGTGGAATCGAACGATGACATTGACGGCATCAAAGCATACCTTCTCGGTGAGGATGAGTGGCCTGACGACGTTCCTATCGCTCCTGTAGGCATTTGATGTTCGTATGTAGCCTTGTCAAGTACGTTCGATCGTGCTACGATTACGCAAGACGACAAGAACGAAAGGTGCGTGAGATTCGTGAACTCGAACGACAGGGCAAGGCGCTCGGTAGAGTTGCGCAGGTCGAACGCGTCCGGAGTGATGAAGGATCGTCGAACGAAGCGTAACCGTACACGTGCTACACAACGTAGTCGTGCGATTCGTGATAGTAGGGAGGGCTAGTGTCATATTGGTCACAGAGCAAGGGTCATGACGGTAAGTGTTCGTGGGTGTTCGATAAGTACACGAAGGGCAAGTGTCCTAAGTGCGGTGATCGTAAGCAGTGGCAGATTCGTTGTGCGTTCCCCGTTTGTAACAAAACGTCAAAGATGAATCATCGTTGTGGGGGAAATAACGATGTTACATTGTCTCTTCCCTAGGACAGGAGGCAAAAGTGCATAGACATAAATGGGTGTTGCAAAACACGTCCAAGCCCTGTAAAGTGTGTAAGGAAACGACACAAAGCAACTGGAAGTGTGCGATTTCAGGGTGCAACAAATCAAACCATGAGAAAATCGCATGCCGATGCAAACGGAGGTGAAATGTGGCTGTGCGCGTTCGATCACATGAAGGTGACCACACGTGGGCACTGGCTAGTAGCAGCGGCGTGTGTAAGGAATGTTTGAACAAGACTGGTCGCGCGCTGCCCCTGAAAATGAAGTGGGTCTGCACGGTTCCTGGCTGTAAGGGCAAGAAGACTTCCAAGCACACGCATATTTTTTGATTTTCAAAATGAAGTGAGGTAAGATGAAGGCGACATGCGGGGGATGCACGAATGAGTGGGCTGGTGAGACACGTCGAGCGCATTGCTCCGCATGTCACTTCACGTTTGCAAATCCACGTGTATTTGACATGCACCGCTACGGTGACAAGTATCGTCGTTGCCGTCGCCCTGGTGTTGTAGGGTTGCATGAGCATGAAGGGACATGGTACGATGTGTCGCATGATGAAGCGCAGAACGAAGACGCTTGACATTCACATGAAGGAGTGGGGTATGGAATATCATTGTCACTCGTGCGACAAGCCCTTTCGTTCTGCAAAGGCGCTTGACAGGCACGTAAACAAGGTGCACAATAAGAAGCCTAAGAAGGGCTTCAAGCGAAGGGAGAAGAAGTAAATGGCGACGTATCGCAACCCCAACACGGGTGAAGAGTTCAACTCTGGCAACCTGGCGTTCGGGCTGACCATGACGTTTCTGTCGATGGTGATTCTATCGGGTGCCGTGGCGGCGATTCCGGCGGCCTTTGGGCTCGTGATGGTTGCTGCTTGGGTGTGGGGCGTTCTCGTGTCCCTGGGGATCGTGGGACTCGTCTCGGGGTACGTGCAAATCAAGAAGACGATGCAGATCGATGACTGAGGAAGAGGCGTTGGAGCGCATTTCCGCCATCGGGAGCGCGTTCGCCAATGATCTGAACGATGGTGATGATCCCATTACCTATGAAGGGCATGACGTCACGTGGGTACAAGGGCACGTGTTTTTGACCTACACCGCGACAATGGAAGATGGGACAAAGGCAGAGTTTCGCTGGATCATGCTTCCTGTTGCTCCTGAGTTTGAGAGGGAGTACTTCGGTGCAAATTGAGGTTGTCGCCCGTACGATCGTGGACATTGACACAGTCGGGCAATACATGGAGTTCGACTACTCATCCACGGGCGCTGAGGATCTGGCGGAATTTGCAGGACGAGCTTGTTATCAGTCGTTCAATAAGCCTAATGCCGCTACACGGTACAATGAGGATTATTTGGCCAATATCCTCGCACAGGGACACGAAAGCGTCCTTGAGCACGCATCGATTTCGTTTTACGTGCAGGGTGTGTCACGGAACATGCTTCTCGAACTTGAGCGGCACCGACACCTTTCCTTTTCGGTGATCTCAACGCGCTTCGTGAACAGTGAGCACACGGAAGTGATCATTCCTCCGGCTTTGCGTGGTGACACGATCTCAGAGAATGTGATCATTGAACAGGCGGAGCAAGCACGGCAAGCGTACGTTGCCTTGAACGACCGTCTCGTGCTGGCAGGGAAGTCACGTAAGGAGGCCCGTGAAGCTGCTCGTGTGGCGCTCTCAGGCAACCTTGAAACGAAGTTCGTCGTTACAGGGAACATGCGTGCGTGGCGTGACGTCCTGAAGAAAAGGTACTCGACACATGCCGATGCGGAGATTCGACAGTTTGCTGAGCGTGTGCTAGAGTTACTGCGTATGGAAGCCCCGAACATCTTCCAAGATTTTCCCGATCAAGCGTTCGACTGAGAGGAGACTGAGCATGGCCTGGTGGGATTCAGAACAGGAACGTGACGATTACCTGTGGACTGTTCACAATTTAATTCCTAGTACTGCGGGCATGTGGGGTCAGCCCATGTTCAGTCTCAAGGTCACGGCATGTGAGGACCCTACACGTGAAAGTTGCTCGTGCGTCCTATATGACAAGAAGCACCCTGACAGTGAAGGCATCACGTTCTCCCGAGGCGCTGTGTTTAGTAGTATCATGGAACAGAGTGACGATGAGTTACTGAGTGATAGGGCAGCGAACGAAAACATGTAGCTTGCCTGTATCCCTGAGGAGGTGATACAATGGCAGGTAAGAAGGGTCGTACAGGCAAGAAGCACACCAGCACGAAGGCAAAGCGTGGTGGGAAGAAGGACAGGCGCTTTAAGCGTAATCGTCGCAAGTGATCATATAGGAGGTTGGAGATGCAGGTTCCTACGATTCGCGAAGTGTACACCATTGACCCCAACGATTACGTCAAGGGCAAGGTGAAGATGTTCGAGGTCGTTGACCTCTTCGACCCCTTCACATCGGAACCTGCCTACTCCGCTTACACGGAGCGTGAGGCACGGGAATTCATCGTCGACTTTTTGGAAGGAGCATGATACGATGGGCGAGTACATCGGACATTGGGAAGAGGACAAGTTGCGCGAAGTTTTGGTTGGTCGTAAGATCGTCAAGGCTGAGCGCAAGGGTGACCATGAGTTCGATGGTCTGTTGACATTGGATGATGGAACGATCCTGGAAGTGGAAGGCAATGAGGGTGGTTGTTGTTGCTCTTCGGGTGACTACTACCTTACGGAGCTGAACACGGTGGACAACATCATCACCAACGTGACCATCCAGCAGGACCCAGCGGAGGACTATGGTGATGGTGCAGGTGTTTACGAAATCTTCGTGATCGCAAACAACCAGCAGATCAACGTGGCACGCATCGAGGGCGATGACGGTAATGGGTACTACGGTACAGGGTTCTTAATTCATGTTTTGCGTCCGTGAGAGGAGTGATATGTTGGATGAGATGAAGTTCGAAACCAGTGAAGAGTACGATGCGAACGAAATCAGTGGACATTACCTGAAGGTCTTCAACGAGGACAGAAAGGACCAAACACTGACTCTGCTGGTAAGGGAGGATAGGTGGGGCCAGGTGCGAGGGCAAGACTACCTGACGTATCAGTCATCGGCAGTGGCAATCTCACGAGAGGATGCGCTAGCCCTGGCCGAGTGGATCAACGAACGGTTCAAGTGAGAATGACCCTGCTTGCCAACGCGGTGAGCAGGGCTTTTTCATCTCCATAGAGTATGTGTGCATGGAAGATGAATTGATGCTTGACGTGTTCGTACCTGGCACTCCGGTGCCGCAAGGATCATTGGCACAGGGTCGTAACGGTCAGTTGTATTGGAGTAACACAAAGACACTACGCCCATGGAGGCGTGCCATGACCGAAGTCATTCAGGCGTTCATGCCCCGTGACCTCGGCGATGGTTACGATGATGGGGTTAGGGTTGTGTTGAAGTTCTACCATAAGCGCCCCGCGTCAGTGAAGAGGAAGCACAAGATCACGGCAGGCGATTTGGATAAGTTGACGCGTGCGGCTTTGGATTCGTTGACAGATAGTAAGATCATCACGGACGATTCGCGTGTGGTTGAACTTGTGTGCTCGAAGGAGTATGATGATCTTCATGCGGAAGGTGTGATCATTCAAGTTTGGAGGCTGACGTGAAATGAATTCATGTTCATGCACTGAGTTGAGCATGTGCCCGTTTGGGTGCCATGCAGATCATGAGAATGACGAACGAAAGGGTGGTGAGTACGTTGGCCGACCCAACGCGAGTGGTGGATGCAACAGCCCCAGTGTACGCAGCGGCGATGAACGAGGCATGGGAGGGAATGACCGACGAGAGGAAGAGGCTGTGGCGCGCCCTGGCGTATAACGTTTACGAGGCGCACGTGAAGAACAAGCTGGCAGGGTTGGACGCTGCGGTTGACACGATTGAAGCTGTGCAGACGGCACCCAGCACCCCGAAGTCTTGGTTGAGGGGCGTCCAGGAGGCTAAGAACTTCTTGGTGTTTCGTATCGAGGAGCTACGCGCGGACATTGAGACACGTGTAGAGGTGCCTGACACGGTCCCTGACGCTCTCGATATGGAGGACCCATACAAGGACCTGCGTGCGGGGGATGTGGCGCCTGAGACGCTCTTGAAGGACGGCGTGTGTGGTGCTGTGCACGAGGACAATTGGTGCTGTACACGCCCACCTCACCCCGATCATTGGAATCATTGGGACGCGGACATGGGTGAGTACGAAGAGGATGACGAGCTACGTGAAGAGCTTCAGGGACGCATCCTCGCCACGTGGAGGCACGATCAGAGGCTAGATACCCTACACCCTGCGCTCGGTGACTTGGACGATATGGAATAATTTGGCAACGGCCCTTGTTCAATTAGAGTGTGCGTTCAAAATGATTGAACATGCGCTCTAAATGAACAAGGGCGTTCCTATGAGAGGGAATTTGAATGAGTATCATCACGGAGAAGTACGAAGAGCTTGATAAGTACTTGAGGAGCAAGTGCTACGCATGGCGAGCAGACGCATCACGTATCGACGACATTGTGCAGCAGACTGTGCTACAACTCCTTGAGGAAGAGGAGAAGAAGGGTGCCTTCGAGAACGCTAGGGCGTTGTGGGGAAGGGCGACGAACGTTGTTAAGGAAGTCATCGCGCAAAGCTTCGCTGACAGGCTCCCTGTGAGCGGCGTGAAGCATCAGGCGCACCGTACCGCGATGAACGCTCTTCAGGCCGCTGGTGGCGATCCTAGGGCCGCTTACGCCATCCAGGCGGAGCTGTCGACGAGCCGTGTGGGGCGTGAGTTGATTTATGCCGTGGCGTCGGGGCCTTCGCTCTACTCACCGGAGTACTTGGGTGAGATTGACGTTACTGAGCGTGACGAAACCTCTTCCGTGTCACAGCAAGACGAGGACAACATCCGTGTCGCGATGTACGAACTAACGGAGAAGGAACGTCAGATCGTGCATTTGCGTATGTGGATGCGTCTGACGAATGCTCAGGTGGCACAGGAATTGAATATGAATGCGGAGCATGTGCGCAAGACTTTTGTCAAGGCTGTAAACAAATTGCGTGTGGTGTTGAAGCAATCATTGAGCGAGCGCTACACCAAGGACTGAATGCAGTATGAGGGTGAGGTTCAATGAACGCTCTGCACCCTCTCACAGTGCGTCAAGCCTCTTTTAGAAGCGCTCCCCGCTCGTAGAAGGTTGAAGCGCAAAAAGCCCCACACATCAGGTCCCCTTCCGCCTGATGTGTGGGGCTTTTGTCATGCCTTTAAGACTTGACACATTCGAATGTCACGGATGAAGTCTCTTCACATTTGTACGTATCGTGCGGTGGGCGCGTAGCCAACACCACCACACCCCACGCAATGAAGAAAATTCCAGCCAGTAACAGTCCGATCCACAGGACAACTTCCCAAAGCTTCACTTCTTCTCCTTCGGATCACGCCTAAGCGCATGCTTACCCGCCTTAGGACCAAGCCGTGCGCGCAATGGGCTTTTCACTTTCTGTACCAACCTCTTACCCATCACTATACCACACTTGGAGCACTTCTGCTCCATGTATGTATACACCCATACGCCCTTGACGATATCAAAAACCCTACCGCCCGCGGCCTTATCGTGCCTGTGCTTCCTTGGGTCCTTTACCATGTCCCTACCCTATCACTGCTGTGAGCGCCAGTCAATGAGGATACTGCCATCCTTGCAATTGTACACGGTCACAGAATCCCCGAAACGATCCGTGACAACCATAACATTCCCCGTGCGCTTGATCACCTAATCACCCTTCCTGAACGATCTTATTTGCCTGCTCATACTTCCACTCTTCGTAGTCCTCCACCAGCTCTTCCAACTGATCCCGAGCGTCTCGAACCTCTTCGTACGGTCCGAACTCTACCACGAACGCTGTAGTCAGTCCACCACACATAACAGCGCCCATGATGAGTAAGAAGAACCCGCCACTGATCGTTACACCAAGCGTGATTGCTGTCGCGAACATGCTGACGGCCACGAGGTAGAAGAGGTTTACGAGCGCTCTTTGTGCCTTGGCGCTCTTCAGGGCACGTTTCTTGCGCCTGATTTCGTGCCTGAAGCCTTTCGATGTACTGGGCATCACTTCCCCTTCCCAAACGCCGCTACGATGCGCTCAGCCTCTTCTAACGTGATCTCTTCCCTCTCCTGACGCGTACGTTGTTCCCTCTCCTTTTCTCGCTTGCGCACAATGCGCTCCGTGTGAAATTCCTGCCCATACTCACTGTACCCAAAGAACGGGAGCATGCCCGTCATCAGGCACATAAGGATGCCGATGATTGCAGGCGGCGTGAGGAAAATGGAGAGCATGATGCATGTGACGGCGATGCCGAGCGTGAGCACACCCCCACCCACAACCATTGTGTAGAACTTGACACGTAGCGCCACCCACGCGGCCTCCTCCCGTGCCGTCATGTAATCACGCGAGTAACGGTCCATTTCAAGCCTCTCTTTCGTCATCGTGATGCTTCCAGTGACAGTAGTGACAGGTCCGTGACACTTCAAACCTCTAACCCGTCACTGTCTAAAACACCCTCTGACCTGTCCATATCTCTGTATTATACACTAAAGTGACAGGAGTGACAGGTAATTATATATTTTCACGTATACGCGCACGCGCATGGAGTTATACAAATAAAACCTCAAAATGACGTCAGAACTGCAATCTGTCATTTTTCACGCGGCTGAGGACGCCAGGATGAAGCGCCAAACCTCTAAACTTATACAGTACGTGATCCCCCAACTACATCCTGTAACAAACCTCTGCTTCCATGTCACGTGACGGCCCAAGCCGTGTAAATTAGCAGGACAATGAGACCGACCCACCACCACGCGACACCAGCAATGAACAGCATCACGGTACAGAACATGAGCACTAGCAGGATTCCGAAGAATGCGGGGTTGACACGCATTATTACACCTCCATCTTAATCGTTACTTCTCGGCCAAGCCTCTCAGGACATCCTTCGCGAACGCCTTCATCTCCTCGGAAGCGTCAGGGTCACGAAGCATCAATTTCCACGGGCGCATGACATCATCACGTTCCGCATTCTTCTTTTCACGCTCCGCAATCTCCGCGGCACGCTTCTTGCTCTCCTTGCGCGCTGCACGCATTTCCTTGCGCTCAGCGCCCGAAACCCACCACTCCCAGCCGCATATAACAACGATTGCAGGCCACAGGATAGCGAACACGGTTTGGCCGTAGGTGGCACGCACGTCATCATCCTTATAGATTTCGTTCCCAATGACACGTGCCGTGATCAACATTCCCACGATGTAGCCCGCCAGGATGATGAGGAAAGTCATGTGTCCCCTCCCATGGGGTAGGGGGACCTGACACCTGAACTATATCAGGTGTCAGGTCCCGTGTGCAGGATTAGGCAGCGCGGGGAGTGTACCCGGCTTCGCGCGTCAGGGCGTTGAACGACTTGTTACGCTCACGGAGGAACGTGCGCTGCGCCCGCACACGGTTGCGCACCTTGGCACGCTTCCCCTTGACACTCTTCAGGGGGTTCACGTTGTGCGCCCCCGCACGGGGGTTCTTGCGCATGACCGCGGCCAGGATGCTCAGCCCGTAGGCGCTCTGACGACGATCCTCGCGGGGGTCGAACGTGTCCTCGTCTTCGTGCTGAATGAAGGTCTCCTCGGTCACGTCCGCGTGCTCCGCCTGGAACGCGTCCTGCGAAGCCTCTTCCACGCTCTCGGAAGCGCTCAGGGGCACGTTCATCGGTTCGGTGTCCGCGCTACGCAGCAGGGTGAGCCGCGAAGCCTCGATCACCTGCGCCTTGCCCGTGTTCATGCTCTCCACCTCGACGGCGTAGGTGCCGAGTTCGTTGGGCTCGTTCACGATCTTCGAGACGACGTACTCGACCTTGCCCTTGCCGATGCGGACGACGTCACCGATGTTGAAGTTCGACATGCTCAACTCTCCTTTGTTTTGGCTCATGCCTCTAGTGTAGCACAAGCTCAAGCCTTTGGTTAAGTGACCTATGTCACTTCCCTCGTGTCCCTGTCCACAGGCATTGTACGGCAGGGACACGAGGGGCTAGACACACATCGTGTTCAGTCAGTCACGGAGCGTTGCGGACACGTAACCCTCGGGCCTCTGTTCCCCGAGCGTGTACACAGTCCCGGGGATTCCCTGAGAGTCGGTCACGGTCCAAGCGATCATGTCCAACTCGACGGGCGGTACACGGCCGCCCAGCTTCACGGTTCCTTGCACTCGGCGGTGCGAAGTCTTCGCGCTCATCCTTCGTTTCCCTTTCGTTTGTGTCCCTCAACCCTAGCACCTGCGCCAGGGTGGTGCAAGGGGGAGTTTTTGTGTCCCTCCGTCCCTTGCGATAAGAGAAGCATGTCATGCCCCTGAGCTGCGTGTCAACCCCTTTCTCAAAGTTTCGTTCTCGGCCCTCATCCTCTCTCAGAGGCGTCGAAACCCTTCCCCGGTGTCCTTACCCTCTGACGGCGTTTGCGCCCGCCTGAGAGGCAAATACGGGGGTATTACGGGGCATTCCCGAGCAAGCGCCACGCGCACACATGAAAACGGCCCCTCCCACCGACTCAAGGTCAAGTGAAAGGGGCCGTTGGCCTATGTAGTTAGATGCGTCCGTTCGAGCCTGCCCACACCTCATCGTAGTGTTTCTCGGCTTCAGTGCGTTCGGGCACGATGCGGCGCATGATGGCGACATTGAACCTGTCCCCACCGTCCGTGTCTCCACACCACTCACACGGGGACCAAGAGAACCAACCTTCGCGCACGTGATCATCGCCGTCACAGTCGCACTGTACGCCGTCCTCAACCCAAGAGTCACACTGTACCCCGCTCCAATCCCATCCGTCTGCGATGAGAGGCGCTGAGGTGCGCGCACAGCCACGTCGCCACTCTTCACGGCGTTCGTCGCTCATGCCACTGATGTCCCCGTTCTCCTGCGCGATCACACAGTCGGTGCACGCGCGAACGTTCGCGATGTCATACACGGTGTTCGTCATCTCAAGCTCCCTAGCGATTGACTGAACCAACGCCACCACCGTAGCACACGGCACGGTAGCGACGCAAGCTCACCACTCACCACGCGGTGTGGAACAAGTGCCCGTTGTGGTACATGATGTCCCCACCCAAGAGCATGTCACGAGCCATGTTCTCATAATCGATGTGATAACGCAGCGGCTCAGGGCAGTCGTCCAGCATGCCTGACGCGTCAACGTAGTCCTCTGCGTAGTCCTGGGCCGTCTTGAGCCCGATGTACGCCTGCTCATACGCCGTGATCGTGTCCTCCATCTGCGTCGCGTCATCCCACTCCATACCGAACGCATCAACGAACGCCTCAAACCCACCGTAGTCACGGTCGTTCAGCTCGAAAGCCTTGTCCCACTGATCACGCCATGCGGTGAACTCTTCGCTCAACTCACCAACCTGAACGCCCGTCTCAACGTCGTTCTCGTCCCCCATGGTGGCGAGCAGAGCGCTCACCTTGCGCGAGTAGGCACGGCGCGTCAGGACCAAAGCGTTGTCAAGAGTGAACATGTCTCAAGCCTCTCTGTTTGTGATGCCCTTAGCCTAAGGGATCAAAGCGATGCGTGTCAAGCCTCTAGATGTGACACGCATCACTCAAACCTCTTACGCACCTACGCCCTTACCACTTGCCAGCGGTCAGCACCACGACCCGACCCATGCGACTCCCGGGCGCCGAGGTGACGAAGGCACGTTCAACGGGCGCGTCCCCGAAGCACTTGCCACGCGGGAATGAGCGTGTGAGATCGTACGCCCCAAGCTCCCGCCAACCCTCTCCCACCAGTTCACGTGCCAAGGTCGACACGGCTCGCGGCTCATAGGTTTGCGATTCGAAGCGCGTCACGGTCCACGCTGCGCTGCCCGCGGCGAACATCAAGCCCTTGAACTCCGCATCGTACACGGTGACTGTGCTGGTGTTGCGTGCCATGTCCTTACCCTTCCCTCATTCAACTTCGGACGGTCGCTCGAACGGGCTGAACAGGTGCCACAACTCCACGCTGCCGAACACCCTGCCAAAGAACGTGTGGTCAGTCAGCGGCTCTCCGCATTGCGGGCACTTGGTGTCTTCGCTCATGCCCTCATCCTCTCTCGTGGCAGTGACACGTGTCAATCGCCCGTTTGGGGGAACTCTTGCGCTTCACCCAAACGCTGACCGCGACCACACCCCACGCCAACCACACCAGCGTAATGAGCCCTGAGACGGGCGTAGGGACGAGGAACCACGCCACCAGGGTGATGACACGCACCGCCCATTTCATGCCCTTAGAGCGCAAGCTGAGGGCCAAAGCGAAGCCACCCGCACTCGCTGCCTCACCCCACGCGTTGCGCACGGGCCTGGGCTTGGGCGTGTGCTCGCCCTTGCCTCCGTTGTCGTCCACGATGCCGGGCAGCATGCGGTTGGCCTGCTGCTGGACACGGTCACGCGTGCTCCCTGGAATGGGTGCACTGGGCCGAGGGCCACGCACGGGCACGTCAAGCTGCCTCACGGGGGCGGGTTCCACGCGTCTCACGTCCTCTCTAACAAGATCAATTGCGCGCTTGGTACTCGCACCTGCCCCGTGAGACTTAACCCTCTCGCGGGGCAGGTGAGGCTATCAAGCGTGCTTGGTGAGGGCCGACACCTGCGACTCGAACAGGATCCCCAGCGTCAGGTGCCGGTCGTCCGCGAACACCGACTCAACCCTCTCGCCGCTCTCCGAGTCCTTGCCGTCGAATCGGACCTGCACCGTGGGGCGCATGATGGCCACGTCGTAGCCCTCGCGCCATTCCGCCTGCCCACGGCCGACCACAACGCCCACGCTGAACGAACCGTCGGTGTTCTCGTAAAGTGCCTGCATTGTCTCAATCCTCTCGGTTCGGTGCTATGCCCCAAGCTTAGCAGCCAAGGCCAGCTAGGTCAACCCTTTCGGAGTGACCTAGCTCACCCAAGCGGCTCGCTCAGTACAGGTTGCCCCAGAGACGCGCGACCCGGTCGGCCCACTCGGGCGTCTGCGTCATGACCTCGATCATGCCCTTGACGCCTTCGGGGCTGAACGCCTTCGCCAGTTCGTCGAAGTTGTCGAGCACCTGAGCGGTGGCCCACACGCCCTCGATTTCCGTGTAGGCGATTTCACCCTGCGACTGGTCCGTGAACTGCACCAGGGCGATCCCCTCGTTGATGGAGATGATCTCCACGAACTTGTTCCGCAGGACCCCGGTGGCGATGTAGTGGCTCATGGTGTCTCCCTGAGTGGGTGAGTGGGTTGGTGTCGCTCTGACCCCTCAAACACTACCCGTGTCAAGGGGCTGTGTCAAGCAAGTCACCCGATCGTACTAACGTTACACAGCGTGCGGCTCAAGGGCACAGAGCGTGTCCGCCTCCTGCGCTCCCGCCGGGCACACAAGCTCCCACCACACCGTGCCGCACTGACCGTTGCCCTGCACGCGGCAGTCCCACCCAGCCTCGTCTTCCTCGCCCTGAGAGGCACGCTCAGCTTGCCACTGGCCCAGGCTCATGGGCACCACCTGAGAGGGGCTCAAAGGCGCCAGGGGAGCACTGAGGGCCACAACGCACGTGCCCACCAGGACGGCCCCAACCGCGCCAGCCAACCAACGACGAACGTTATAACGCATTATAACGCTCCCTCCCTTGCTCTGTGTGAAGGCCCCTGTGTAAGGGCCCTGTTCTGTTGTGAGCCCCCACTGTCCCACACCGAGCACCCCACACGCTACCCCTACCCGTGTGACACAGCACACACTAGCGTGTAGGTGTGTGAGTGTGGTATGCGCACACATAGCACAGATGTGTGCATGTGCACAGTGCTAGGTGCACAGTGTGAGTTAACACACAGCGTATTGACGTGCACAGGTGTGCTGTGCTAGGGCGCACTGTGACCGACTTGTGACTTGACACGCGACCCAGGGGGGTGTACTCTCCCGCCCCCGCGCGTGAT